>ERZ1027208.19-NODE-19-length-128105-cov-107.490738_pt1 | contig 128105 bp, 117 predicted proteins | sample MGYA00520867_ERZ1027208 | MGnify/ENA primary metagenome ERZ1027208 (study PRJEB33311, sample SAMEA4378413) | marine metagenome | biome: Marine biome; feature: Fjord; material: Water | collected 2014-07-20T08:00:00Z/2014-07-... | depth 75 m ... | reverse complement strand
ACTTTTCGGCATTAAAAATTGCGATACCGTCAGAAAGGCTCGCCGCTGGCTGGAAGAACACGATATTGACTTCAACTTTCACGATGTGCGCGACGATGGCTTAACGCAAGCACAGGTCGCCAGCTGGATCGACGCCCTCGGCTGGGAAGTGGTGCTCAACAAGCGCAGTACCAGCTGGAAAAAGATCGACCCGGCCAAGCGTGAAAACCTCGATGCCGACAGTGTTAACGCACTCCTGCTCGAACTACCAACGCTGATCAAGCGCCCCGTGCTTGAATTCGACGGTGCGGTTTATGTCGGCTTTAAAGCAGACACATACAACAATATTTTTGCCACTGGCAACTAGCAATCAAATAACGAGGCACAACAAATGACAAAGCTCTACAGTGTAGGTATCGGTGTTGGCACCCAGAACAAAAAAGGCGAATGGCTCGAAGTTTTTTATCCCGCCCCCCTGTTAAACCCCGACGCTGCAATCGCAGCCGCACTCAGTGAAGCCCTCGACTACAGCGCAGGCAATGCGGTGATCAATCTCGACAACAGCAGCCTACAAAGTCTTGCCGATGCCTTGGATGAACAGCAGCAAAGCGCCCAGGCCGCTGCCGTTAAATCTCTGCTCAACAGCAAGCGCTCCTGTGTAGCGACGATTCTTGCCAGTGATGATGAGCCCGGCTCAGTGCCCGAAGCCTATTTGAAATTACAGCTGATTTCCCACCGTCTGGTCAGACCTCACGGTATTAACCTCAGCGGTATTTTTGGCTCCCTGCCCAATGTCGCGTGGACCAACGAAGGCGCTATCGACCTCACCGAGTTACCGGCTCGCCAGGTCGCAGCGCGTATTAATGGTCAGAACCTCAGCGTCGACAGTGTCGATAAATTCCCCAAAATGAGTGACTACGTCGTTCCCGCCGGTGTCAGGATCGCCGACGCCCGCCGCGTGCGACTCGGCGCCTACATTGGCGAAGGCACCACCATCATGCATGAGGGTTTTGTTAACTTTAACGCCGGTGCCGAAGGCCCGAATATGATCGAAGGTCGTATTTCCGCTGGTGTATTTGTCGGTGCAGGTTCCGACCTCGGTGGCAGTAGCTCGACCATGGGCACCCTTTCAGGCGGCGGTAATATTATTATTTCCGTCGGCAAGGAATGTCTGCTCGGCGCCAATGCCGGCATCGGCATCCCCCTCGGTGATCGCTGCATTATTGAAGCCGGGTTGTATATTACCGCCGGCACCAAAGTGGTGATGCTCGACGACAGCAAACAGGTCGCCGGTGAAACCAAGGCACGAGAGTTAGCGGGCAAGTCCGATTTACTCTTCCGTCGCAACTCTGTTAGCGGTGCGATTGAATGCTTAACGAACCAGACCGCCGTTGAACTTAATGAAGCGCTGCACGCACATAACTAGACACAGATCTTAAAAATTGAACAAGCCAGGCGTATTTATTTGAGCTCGGCTTGTTCATTAGAGATTAAACAGAACGCTTTTAAAATATTACCGCAGAACGACGAAACCTGAATCATGACGCAAGAAAGCCAGACATTATCCGCCACCTTAAACCTGGCCTGCGAGCTTATGAGCCGACCCTCCGTCTCGCCTGTCGACGGTGGTTGTCAGGAGGTGATGATTGAGCGCCTGCAAGCTATCGGCTTTAATATCCAGCGTCTGCCCTTTGCCGATGTCGACAACTTTTGGGCCGTCAAAGGCGATTCCGGGCCCACCTTATGTTTTGCCGGCCACACCGATGTCGTGCCTACGGGCAAGCTCGAAGACTGGCAGCAGCCCCCCTTTGAACCAACAATTGCGGATGATATTTTATATGGGCGCGGTGCTGCCGATATGAAAGGCGCACTGGCCGCCATGGTGACGGCTTGCGAGCGCTTTGTGGAAGAGCAGCCCAATCACACGGGCCGTATTGCTTTTCTGATCACCAGCGATGAGGAAGGCCCGGCCATTAATGGCACCGTTAAAGTCGTCGAGTGGCTTCAGGAACAAAACATTATTCCCGAGTGGTGTGTTATCGGCGAGCCATCGAGCAATCAGCAGTTAGGCGATATGGTAAAGAATGGCCGCCGTGGCTCACTTAACGCCAAACTCATTATTAAGGGTACGCAGGGACATATCGCCTACCCTCACATGGCCGACAACCCCATACACCGCGCCGCGCCGGCACTGGCTGAACTCATGGCTCAGCACTGGGACGAAGGTAATGACTTTTTCCCGGCCACCAGTTTTCAGGTATCGAATATTAATGGCGGCACTGGCGCGACCAATGTTATTCCCGGCGATGTGACGGTTGTTTTTAACTTTCGCTTTTCAACCGAAGTCACCGCGCAAGAGCTGCAGCAAAGGGTCGAGGCTATTCTTGCGCAACACGGACTGCGTTATGACATTGAGTGGAATTTAAGCGGTGAGCCTTTTATTACCGAGCCCGGTGATCTTGTAACGGCCGTCGTTGATAGTATTCAACAAGAAACCGGTCTCAACACGGAACTCTCAACCAGCGGGGGTACTTCCGATGGCCGCTTTATTGCCAAGTTGGGCACCCAGGTAATTGAGCTCGGCACTATTAACGAAACCATCCATAAAGTCGATGAACAGATAATCGCCAGTGATCTCGACACACTCAGCACTATCTATCAGGGCATACTCAAGAATTTACTCCCTTAGCCGCCACCGTCTTTCACCACAAAAATAATTAATAGCAGGAACACACTTGCAGGTTTTTTTATTATTTTCTGCCACGGTAATCATTTGGGGCTCTACCTGGATCGCAGTAAAACTCCATCTCGGCGTGGTCGACCCCAGCGTATCGGCCTTCTATCGCAATGCCATCGCCGCGCTGGTGATGTTTGCCTGGTGCCGCGGTAGGAAGCTCTCCCTACGCTTCCCCTTAAAAGATCACTTTAGTTTTTTATTGCTCGGCCTGTTTTTATTTTCCGGCAACTATTATCTGGTTTATAAGGCCACGGGCATGCTGACCAGTGGTTTAGTGGCGGTGATTTTTTCAACCATTGTGTTTTTTAATATATTGACGGCACGGTTTATCCTCGGCAATAAAACCAGTGCACCCGCCCTACTGGGCGCACTCGTCGGTGTCGCTGGTATCACTTTGGTTTTCTCGGCGGAGTTGAATGGTATTTCCTTCGCGGATAATAGCGTTCGTGGCTTGTTATTGGCTCTTCTGGCCACCTTTCTCGCCTCCATGGGCAGTATTACCGCCACCTGGATGAGCACCCGGCGACAACTCCCCGTGGTGCAATACAATGCCTGGGGTATGTTCTACGGCTGCTGTCTGCTATTTCTCCTCGCCCTCTTCAGCGGTAAAACCTTTAACTACGAATACACCCTGCAATATTCTGCGGCACTGATTTATCTTGCCGTTTTTGGCACGGCGCTGGGCTTTGGCTTTTACCTGCGTTTATTGGAGCTAATCGGCCCCGACAAAGGCGGCTACACCTTCCTTATTTTCCCGGTGGTTGCCCTGCTCATTTCCACCGCCTTCGAAGCTTATGAATGGACGCTGCATGCCTTTATCGGCCTTGGCTTAATTGCTGCGGGAAGTATTCTCGCCTTGCGCAGTAAGACTCCAGCCAAATTGCCCGCGGATTAAAAGGCTGTAACAGAACGTTTACGAAGGCATCTTTTTCAGGGGATAGACATCAAAGCGCGTCGACTTACCCTCAAAGCACAGGCCCGGTTTTATATCCGCCAGGGGCGGCGCATGGCGCGGTCGTTTAACCACCACCCGATAGCGGGCCGTCGCCAGTGCCAGGGGTAATAGGGCAGCCGCATCGTCATCGCTACCCACCAGCTGATGAAAAAATGCCATCGACTTCTTAACCTTGGCGCTTTTGCCCCGCTCGGGAAACATCGGATCGAGATAAATTACATCGGGGGCTTCCTGCTCAGCCAGTGCGGCAACACAAGTGAGACTATCGCCCTGATGAAGAGACAGGCGCTGAGCAATGGCTAACTCCTGTTCATCACCGCTGCTTCGCAAACGCTGTAAACCATCGGCCAATAATGCCGCGACGATGGGCTGGCGTTCAAACATCGCGACCCGCGCCCCCGCTGTCGCCAGGACATAACTGTCGCGACCCAGCCCTGCCGTTAAGTCCATCACCGAGGGTTTGTGCTTATTGAGGCCGGTGGCCTTGAGAATCATCTGGTTTTTGCCACCACCGTAGAGGCGGCGATGGCGCAGCTCACCGTTAATAAAGTCACAACGGATATCCGCTTTTACTTGTTTATTGTCTTTTTTTTTCGGTTTTTTAGCTTTGGCGCTGTCTCGCTGAAGGGACTGTTCACGCAGTGAAAGCCCCTCGCTACCCAGGACTAGCTGAAAATCCAAATCTGCTGGTAGCGCCTCATCACTCGAGAGAAAAGGTAGTTGCAGAGACTTTGCCAAAGTCTCTGCCGCTGCCCGATAGCCCGTATCAAAGCTTAATACGACGCGCAAAGCCAACAACCGTCTCTGTGACTTTTCAGGGCTTGCGTAACTAACAAGTGCTAAAAAGAAACCAGTTCAAGTTCGACACGGCGATTGGCCTGTCGACCCGCGGCGCTATCATTGCTGGCGATGGGGTATCGCTTGCCATAACCCGTGGTCGAAACACGGCCCGACATGATGCCCTGGGAAATCAAGAATTGACCCACGCTGTTGGCTCTGCGCTCCGAGAGAGTCTGATTGAGGCTATCGCCGCCGGTCGAATCGGTATGCCCCCCGATGCGAATATTGGTCTTGGTGAACTCTTTCAAAACCAGCGCCACCGATTCTAAGGTCGCGTAAAACTGCGACCTGACATTGTAGCTACCGACATCAAAGGTGAGGTCGCCGGGCATAATCAGGCGAATATTATTGCCCTCGCGAATCACCCGCACACCACTGCCTTCAAGCTTGGCGCGCAGTGCGGCCTCCTGTTTGTCCATTCTAAAACCGACACCACCACCAATGGCGGCACCACCGGCGGCACCAATTAAGGCGCCCTTACCGCGATCAGACTTACTGGAAACGGCAATGCCCACCAATGCGCCGGTAATAGCACCAATGCCGGCACCTCTCGCGGTGTTACTGGTTTTTTGCTCGCCCGTATAGGGGTCTGTTGACATACAGCCGCCTAAGACCAGGGCAAAACATACAATCACTACTTTATTCATCACTAACTCCTGAGCACATTAAAAATATTTGTAGACATTAAGCCGGTAAAAAAGGCCTTCTTCACTTTAATTCAGGGGCGGCACTATTTAGGTGGCACTATTCAGGCAGCACTACTGAGGTACTCACCCAACCGGGCAGGAATGATAGAGGCTTAGCCAGGCCGGTTCAATTATGTATTACGACAATGAGACAGTTTCGGCCTCCCCCCTAACTCGATAAAAAGGAGGCCCTTAGTAACTCCTTTTAACAACGCTTGTCCTCCTTGTTTGGTTGACGCACTCAACACGGTCATTGTCAGCCACTCATCTTACGTGCGCAGATTATTCATGCTGAGAAAATTATTAAGGTGTTTTCGCCAGCGCTTTGCCACTTTCAACCAGCGGCTTTGCTGGCCAAAAGGCATCGAAGACAGCCACCGCAATAGAGCCATAGACGGCAATCACCACAAACAATAACAAGCGAAAATAAAAAGCGCTGCCCGCCGCAGAGCCACCCTGGCTATCCAGCAGCGCGGGGGCCAGTACCACTATCATGGTCAGATAGGCATACGACCACATGGAAAACTTCGGGTGCATGCCCTGGCCCTGAAAAATTCGCGGGCCAAATAATAAACCCGCCAGTGTAATCAACAAGGTATACAGCAGTAGTGCAGGCCAAATACTCAAGGCCTGCCAGGCGATGACGGCACCCAGGCCACCCCACAGGGTTGACGCCAGCATTGACCGGCCCAACTCTCGACTGCTATCGACGCTGGCCTGCTGCCCCATTGAGGCAACCTTAATCATCACCGGAATATAGCTAGCACTGGCACTCGATAAGAGGAATAAAAAGGCCATTGGAAAGGTCACTAGCAGAGCACGCAGGGCCTTTCTACGTGCCTCCCCCAGTTCTGGCACCCCGTTAACGGGAGGCTGCGCCGCTGGGCCTGCGGACTCCAGGTCGGGTAATAAGGCGTGGGCCAGCGAGACAAACAACAGTCCAAAGATAAGGCCAAGAGTCAGGCCCTGAGTCACCACCGAGAGCATATCAATGCTAATGCTGCCAATGGTGACCACCAATGTCAGGCCCATGGTCATAAAGGTACCCAACACCGCCGCACCACCGCGACTGGTGAAATAAAAGCTGTAAAACAGGGCCAGTGCGACCAGGAGCACACCCACTGGACGCAGGTATTCGAGGAAGGGCAAGAGTATCAGCGCACCGAGCAGCAGTGGCATTAGTAAGGCAAGAACAAGCTTTATACCGCTCTTTAGCGTCGGTGCCGGCAAGGGTGTCGCCAGTACAACCAGGGTAATCACGGGGGCAATAAATGACAGTTGCCAGGCCGCTATCTGTGAAAAAGCCAGCGATAAGGCTGTTCCCAGAGCCAGCCGCAAGATACGACGACTGGCAATATCAGCCGCTGTTGGTAGGACCGGAGCCGCGACTTTCTGCTGTCCTCTTGTTTCTGGCATCACCTCAGTTTCTGGCATTGCCTCAGTAGGCATAGCTGAAGATAGAGGCTACATGTATATAGACCCAGGCGATGGAGTTGAACAGCCAGTGTTCACCGGTGTACACCACAACGGAGGCCTGTGAACCCACTTTAAGACCTGTCTGGTCCTCCCCTTCGGGCAAATGAAAGTCGATCAGTACCGGAAAGCGCTGGGCGCTGCGCAACCAGGCGCGGTTATTGTCGATCGTCGGCAGGCTGCCCAGTGCCGCGGAGTCGACGGCGACACCAAAGCCCATATCGCGAATCGTGCCCTTAAATACTCGCCCCGGTAACATATCAAAGACCACGGCGACCTCATCATTGGGGTCGATATTGCCGAGGTTATTCTCGGTAAAATCGGCCTGCACCCAAATATTGTGGGTGGCGATAAAGGTCATTTGTGGCGCCCCGGCACCCGCGAAGTTGCCTTTGTCGAGACGCACACCGGTGACGACCCCATCGTGGGGCGCGCGCACCGTCGAGCGTTCAAGATCGAGTTGCGCCTGACCCAGCGCCGCCAGTGCTTGCTGGATACCGGCATTGGCCTCCCCCTCGGCACCACGACTGTGAATCGCCTGCTGTAACTTTGCCTCTGCGGCTGCCACATTGCCCTGTGCCGATGCCAGCGAAGCTTCGGCTGACTCCAGCCGGCGCTCAGAAATAGCATCCGGGTCTTCCTTGCGGATCGCGCGCATGCGCACGGCATCCTGTTTGGCACGGATCAAGTTCGCCTCTCTCGAGCTTAATGAGGCGCGGGCCGCAGCCACCGCAGCCGTCGCTGCACCGAGGGCTTGTTTCGCAGTCTCAAGGTTAGCCTCCGCCGTCTGCAGGCCCAACTGATAACGATCGACGTCTATCTGGAAGAGCTTTTGCCCGGCTTGAACCGGCTGATTATTGGCCACCGCAACCTCGCTGACGGTGCCCGATACCTCCGAGGCAATGGGTACCACGAGGGCATGAACCCGCGCCTGTGAGGTAAAGGGCGTGACACGGTCGGAGCGCAGGTACCAGACCAGTAGCAATAAACAAAGACCCAAAACAATATAGGTCCACTTGCGTACCGGATCGGCGCTGGCGCTCTCTTCTGCTGGTGGATTGGCTGGCTCTGCCATTGGCTGGCTACTTCCTTTAATCAATGAATGTGTTTATGGCTTAAAACATCTACCAGTCAGGCTTCGGCACGCTCTCTTCATCACGCTGCACTTTCTCATTACCCGTTTCGAGTAAGTTACCCCAGTCCGTGCGTTGCCCCATGGTTTCTCGGGTCTGGTCGGCAATAACAGGTAGCGTATCGCGCCCCTCCCAACCGCCCCCCAGGGCTTTATAGAGAGCAATCAAGCTGCGAACCTTGTCACTTTGACTGGTCACGTAGCGTTGCTGTTGAGAAAATAATGCTTGCTGTGCGTCGAGCACCCGCTGGTAATCGGAAAAGCCCTCACGAAAGCGCAGGGTCGCGAGTTCATTGGAACGCTTTGAAGAGGCCACGGTTTTTTTCAAGAGTACCGTCTGCTGTGTACTGCCATTAAAACCGGCCATCGCATCCTCAGCCTCACGCGCCGCCTGCAGCACCGTTTCACGATAGTTGACCAGCGCCTGTTGCAAACGGGCGTCCTGCACGCGGATATTATTTTTAATGCGCCCGTAACTCAAAAAGGGCCAGCTAAAGGTGGGGCCTATGCTGTAGGTAAGGGCATCTGCATCAAAGAGATTGTCAAAATCATCACCCACCGGGCCACCGGCACTGAGGCCGATAGAACCGAGCAAACTAAAGCTCGGGTAAAGGTCAGCTTCCGCCAGACCCACCAGAGCATTTTGCGCCATCGCCTGTAACTCGGCCTGGCGTACATCGGGCCGTCGGCGCAGCATATCAGCGGGGAAACCAACGGCAATAGTGTGCGGAATTACGGGAATGGTCTCGGGGTCTTTTTCTCGCGCCAGTAGTGCGTTGAGCGAACCGGGAGCCTGCCCCAATAAAATAGACAGGGCATTGCGGGCTTTCACAAGACTGGTTTCCAGCGCGGGAATCGTCGAGCGTGTACTGAGTAATAGTGACTGAGCCTGCTGCATATCGAGACCAGAGTCTTGCCCATTGCGATACAGTACTTCGGTAATGGCAAAGCTACGCTCTTGAATCACAATGTTTTCGCGGGAGATACGCAGTTGTTCCTGGGTCGCGCGAATCACGCTATAAGTGTCCACCACCTGCGCCGTTAGCAGTACCAGGGCATTATCGTAGGCGGCGATAGAGGCCATAAAAGCCGCATCGGCCGCTTCGATACCGCGACGGAAGCGACCCCAGAAATCGACCTCCCAACCGACACTTAAATCCACCCCGTACTGCCAGTAATTTGAGGTAGCACCACTGCTTTCAGGGGGCGAGATATTAATCGCACTGCCATTAATACGCTGCGATTGGGGGTATAAGGCACCGACGGCAAGGCCCAGTTGTGCGCGACTTTCGAGCACGCGCAAGCCCGCTATTTCCAAGCTGTTGTTATTGGCCCTGGCTGTTGCGACCAGTTCATTTAAAACGGGATCATTGAAGGCCCGCCACCAACGGGAGACATCGGCTGGCACCGGCTCCAGACCCTGTTCGGCAGACTCCAACCATTCCCCAGCGGGGTCGAGTTCGGGCCGGGCGAAATCTGGCCCCACGGTTGCACAGGCCATCAGCCAAAGGGGCAGCACAATAATAAAAAGCCGGACTAATGATGATTTAATACGTCGCACAAACAAATCGCTACTACCTAAGGGCTATATTCTAAGGGCTATGCTGGCTAAGGGCTAGGTTGAGCCGAGCTATCGAGGGCTTGATGTTGACGCACCATATTTTGCATCACGGCAAACATCGTACCGGCGGTGAGGCCAAACATCAGCACGCCATTGGCGGCCTCGAGAGCACCGAGCAAGCGCCACTGCTCACTCATGACAATATCGCCATAACCCAGAGAGGCAAAGTTAACCGTTGAATGGTAAAAGGCGGTGGCAAAATCCGAAAATTCACCGAGAAAAATAAACAACGAAGCCCATAAAACACACTGCACCATATTCGCGGTAAACAAGACAATTAAGGCAAAACTCAATATAAAAACGTCGTCAAAAATAGTCGCTGTTTGCATAAAGCGACCTCTCTTCTTAACAAAGAAGCGCAGTAACACTACGGCTGCCAGCACCTGAACCAGCATATTCACGAAAATCGTCAAGGTACCGATTAACAGGGGAGCCAACATATTTTACCTTCTTATAAAGCCTGAATAACTGTCATCATTGATAACAAATGCCTTATCACCAGGCTGTTGAAAGGCAGCGCGCTTTAAAACGACTGCCAGGTCCGTCGATTTAAAGCGCAGCAGACGTGTCTTGCCCAATATCTATTCTCGTTTCGCTCACTTGCTTGGCATCGGTATCGGCATCGGTATCGATAGCGGCATCAACTTCGCCCATCTCCAACCAGGCCTGAGCGAGTTTATAGGCCATCGCCAGAATTACCGCGCCGATAAACAAACCGATAATGCCTGACATCACCATGCCACCAATGGCACCCAGCAAAATCACCAGCATCGGCGCTTCGACACCGCGACCCAGCATAAGGGGTTTTAGCACCATATCGAGAAAGGAAACGAGCAGACTCCAAATCATGAAAATGCTCGCCACCGTCGATGATTCAACCGAGAAAACGTAGACGATGACCGGCCCTAGAATGAGCCAGGGTGGCAATTGGGCAATAGCGACAACAAGTACAAACAGAGCCCACAACCCCGCCCCGGGGACACCAACCACCACCATGCCAAGCCCCCCCAGGGCCGCCTGAATAAAGGCAATACCCAGTACACCCGTCGCCACACTGCGAATAGTCGCAGTTGACAGGTCCAGCAACTTATCACCCTGCTCGCCCGCCAAACGTCGGAATAAACGTTGCATCGCCCGGGCCGCCACTTCGGCATTGGATAAAAATGCCGCGGCTATCAATATCGAAAACACCAGCGACAGGATACCGAGGCCAACGCCCGCAGCTTTAGTCAATAGGGTCGCGCTTATTTCCTTTATTTGATCGGCATTATTTTTTAAGACCATGGTGAAATTGTTGGCTGTATTACTCCAGGCAGCGTGGACTTTTTCACCCACTAGCGGCCATTCTTTAACACTGTCAGAGGGTGGCGGGATATGCATACTGCCATCGGCAATGTTGCGCCCCAGACTGGTGGTGCTTTCTATTAATGAACCGGCGAACATCCATGTCGGAACGATGACAATGCTCAAACCAATGACGGTAAAAGCCATAACCGCGAGCTTTTTACTGCCCTTAAAAGTTGACTGTAATTTCAGGAAAGGCGTGTAACTGGCGATGGCAATGACCGCACCCCAAATAACCAGTGCAATAAAAGGCTTTAAAATCATTAATGCCCAGAAAAGAATAAGAATAATCAAGCCCAGGTTGACCGCAATCTCGATGGCTAACTTGATGGAACGACGACTGTCCTGCAGTTTTGAAGCATCCATACTCATTTATCCTTTAAAGTCGATTGTAAAATATGTTGGAAATCATACAGCAAAAAAATGACTGTCGCGGCGTGTTTTGAAACACCAAAAGCAATATTGATTGCCAACCTCGCCCCTACTTAGCCCCTACTATGGCCAGACAAAAGCCCCAAGTCCTGGCTTTAAACGCCCTCGGTTTTTATGACATTGGCGGCGTAAAGAGCATCAATATCCCGATCAGAATACGCCAGATAATCAGACAGTATCTCGCGATTGTGTTCACCCAGGCAGGCCGCTTCCAGGGGCAGGTCGCTGGGGAAGTCGGAAAAGCGCAGGGGCATGCCGGGCACTTGAAATTCACCGATCACCGGATCCTTGATGGTGCGCACCGTGCCCCGTTCAATCAGGTGGGGATGATCCATCGCCTCTTTAACCGACAGAATGGGCGCAACCGGCACATGCATATCTTCCAGTATTTTCAGCGCCGCCTCATCACTTTCCTGGCTTTGAATCCAGTTCTCGATGATTTCCACCAGAGCCTCGTTATTGACGACCCGCAATTCATTGGTCTCAAACAAGGGGTCTGTTAACAAATCCTCCCGCCCGATAGCCTTCGCTACCGGCTCCCATAAATGGAGTAAACCGGCGATGAAAATATAGCGTTTTCTGCCTTTAAAAATCCCCGCCGGGGACAGGGCAAAATGGTGTGAACCACTGCGCGTCGGCACCATCGCGCCTTTGGTACAACTGGCGATCTGCACATTAATTTCGTGGCAGTGGAAATAGCTGTCTAACAAAGTGGTATCGAGATATTGCCCCTTGCCGCTTTTCTCGCGATGCAATAAGGCAAAACCAATGGCGGCCAGGGCGTGAACGCCCGTCATCACATCACCGATGCCGAGCATGGGAAAGGAGGGCGGGCCATTGGGGTCGCCGATCATATCGGTCACACCGGCATAGGCCTGGCCGATGGCATCGAAACCCGAAAGGTGAGATAGCGGCCCAGTCTGGCCAAAAGCGGTAATCGAACTCATCACAATGCGGGGGTTAATCTTATGTATTTCCTCCCAGCCTAGGCCCATGCGCGCCATAGCACCGACAGAATAGTTTTCCGTCACCACATCCACTGTTTTTAACAGCTGTTTGATAATCTCCAGACCCTTGGGGTCTTTAACATTGATACAAAGGCTCTTTTTACCCCGGTTCTGCTGTACGTAGTAGCCACTGCGGCCATCCTTCATAAAAGGCAATTGCCGCACCGCATCGCCGTTGGGAAAGAGTTCTACCTTGATAACCTCGGCACCCATTTCCGCCATAATGCGTGTGGAGGTGGGGCCGGCGAGGAAGTGAGTAAAATCCAGTACTTTGTAACCTGAGAGGATATGTTCCATATTCGCTCCGCTTAAGCATTTCATTATTATTATCCAGCCGGAATCTATGCCCAGGCTGTGCTGCAAATACTATAACAGGCTATCTTCCTTTGGCGAATGCTTTCAACGCAGCCTTAAAATTAAACGGCGACAAACGTTTGCGGCTGAAAAGGCCTTTATTTAACACCGGTCAGCCGTCGCACCAGTGGTCCCAAAGTTAAACCCTGTACCACGATGGAAAACACCACCACGACATAAGTCACGGTCAGTAGCAGATTCCGCATTTCACCGTCGGGTAATGAAAGCGCCAGGGCAACAGAGATGCCGCCCCGCAAACCGGCCCAGGTCAAAATACTCACTACACCGGGTGTAAAACTGCGGAAGGGTCGCATTAGCGTTACCGGCAGGCCGACACTGAATAAACGCACGAGTAGAATTAAAGGGATCGCCAGTGCGCCGGCCAGCAGGTAATCATCGCGCAGCGAGATCACCAGCACCTCAAGACCAATCAGTACAAACAGCACAGCGTTGAGAATTTCGTCAACCAGTTCCCAAAAGGTGTCGAGATGTTCGCGGGTTTTATCGGACATCGCCGCACGACGACCGTGGTTGCCAATAAATAAACCCGCCACGACGATGGCAATGGGGGCTGATAAATGCAGGTGTTCTGCGGCGGCGTAACCGCCGGTGACCAGCGCCAGTGTTATCAGTACTTCAACCTGGTAGTTATCGACCCTTTTCAACATATAGATGGCGAGGCTGCCAGCCAGCAGGCCAAACACCAGTCCACCGATGGCTTCCACAAAAAACAACGTCGCGATCGATGTGGCACTAACATCGGCATCACCCGTGGCAATATCGGCCAGTACCAAAAACACCACCACGGCAACACCGTCATTAAATAGAGATTCCCCGGTAATTTTAGTTTCCAGGGTTTTCGGGGCGCCGGCACTTTTGAGTATGCCCAATACGGCGATGGGGTCGGTGGGAGAAATTAAAGAGCCAAATAACAGGCAATAAATAAAAGGCACATCGAGATTGAGCCAGGCAAATAAATAATAAACACCGCCACCGATTAAAAAGGTGGCACCGACAACCCCGACGGTCGACAGGATGGCGATCACCCAACGCTGTTGCGCCAGATCATTCAGATTGACGTGCATTGCACCGGCAAAAAGCAGAAAGCTCAACATGCCGTGGAGCAGGGTGGCATCAAAATCGACACTCGCCAACATCACCTCAGCCTGGTGCTCAAGCCCACCAAAGAAGGGCAATTGCAGCACTAGGGACATTAATAAAGCACTGAGCATTAAGCCGATGGCCGTTGGTAATTTCAGCACACGATAATTCAACCAGCTAAACACGGCAGAAAGGCTGATCAGAATGGCGATAATATCGAAGAGACGCATAGTGAGGTTTCGCTAATTAGTTTTCGCTACTTAAAAGTGTCATACAATTATTATTGAGTTTGCGACTGTAGAGCGCATGCCACCTGAACTTTCCATTCAGGCAGCATACTACGCCAATTATTTTTTATTTTTCATGGCCTGCTGTAACAGCGCACCCATGCTGCCAACTTTTGCTTTAGCCTCACCCGCCTGCGGATTCTGCCTGCGCTGACCGCCCGGCTTTTGGCCGCCCGATTTACGCCCAGAAGAGTTTGCCCGTTTCGAGCGCCCTGCCCCAGCGTCGTCTGCTTGCTGATCCGGCAATGCATCGTCAAGACGCATGGTCAGGCCGATGCGGTTACGCTTCACATCCACCTCCATCACTTTCACCTTCACAACATCACCGGCTTTAACCACTTCGCGAGGGTCTTTAACAAAGCGATTCGACAGTGCAGAAATATGCACCAGACCGTCTTGATGCACACCGATATCGACGAAGGCACCAAAATTGGTGACATTGGTAATCGCCCCTTCCAACATCATGCCCGGTTCAAGGTGGCTGATTTTTTCCACACCTTCCTGAAACTGTGCCGCTTTAAAGTCGGGGCGCGGGTCGCGGCCGGGTTTATCGAGTTCACCAATAATGTCGGTCACCGTCGGCAGACCGAATTGCTCATCGACATAGTCCGGGGCTTTAACACTGCGCAGAAAGCTCGTATTACCTATTAAGCCCGTCATATCGAGACTATTGCGTTGAGCGATTTTCTCAACCACGGTGTAGGACTCGGGATGCACAGCGGAGGCATCGAGGGGATTACTACCATTGGCGATACGTAAAAAGCCCGCCGCCTGCTCGAAGGTTTTGGCACCGAGGCGTGGTACAGCTTTCAAATCATTACGGCTGCTGAAAGCCCCATTGCTGTCGCGAAATTCGACAATATTATTGGCGATGCTCTGACTTAAACCGGAGACCCGGGCCAGCAGCGGTGCCGAGGCGGTATTCACTTCTACGCCCACGGCATTCACACAATCCTCCACCACCACATCTAACGATCGAGCCAGTTGAAATTGCGACACGTCGTGCTGGTACTGGCCGACACCGATGGATTTGGGATCAATTTTCACCAGCTCTGCCAGGGGGTCCTGCAAGCGCCGGGCGATGGAAATAGCGCCACGAATGGTGACATCGAGATCGGGGAATTCCTTCGCGGCAAATTCACTGGCCGAATAAATAGAGGCCCCCGCCTCATTCACCATGACACTTTGTACATTCAGTTGCTTATGGGTTTTGAGTACGTCTTTAACAAATTTTTCCGTTTCACGGGAGCCGGTACCATTGCCGATGGCGATTAAACCGACCTGGTGTTTTTCACACAGCTGCAGCAATACCGCCTCCGCTTCCTGCAGGCGTTTTTGCGGCGGCGTGGGGAAAATGGCGCAGTGGTCGAGCACCTTGCCCGTGCCATCGACAACGGCGAGTTTAACGCCGGTCCGCAAACCGGGGTCTAAACCAATCGTCGCCTTTTGCCCGGCGGGGGCCGCCAGCAGCAGATCTTTTAAATTGTCGGCGAAAACCTGTATCGCACCCTCTTCCGCCTGTTCGCGAATTTCACCCAGCAAATCTGTTTCGAGGTGAGTTAATAATTTCACCCGCCAGGTCCAGCGCACCACTTCATTGAGCCAGCGGTCGGCAGCTCGGCCTTCATTATTAATACCCCAGAAGTTGGCAACCATGCCCTCACAGGGATGGGCTACTTTTAAGGACTCGGCCTCTTCGGCATCGCCAACCGTGACCGCAATGCTCAATACACCTTCATTGCGACCCCGGAAAATGGCCAGCGCCCGGTGCGAGGGCACCTTCTTCAGTGGCTCGTCGTATTCAAAATAATCGCGAAACTTCGCGCCGTCATTTTCTTTGCCGGCGACCAGGCGGGCACTGACCTGGCCCTCATCCTTCAAGAAAGCCCGCAACTGACCGAGCAATTCCGCATCTTCAGCAAAGCGCTCCATCAGAATAAATTTAGCACCATCCAGCGCCGCCTTCACTTCGGTGATCTTCTTGCCTTCTTCGCTGTCACCGTTGAGATACTTGGCCGCTTCGTCGTCTGGATTCAGGGTAGGCTCAGCTAACAGTGCATCGGCCAAGGGCTCGAGTCCCGCCTCGCGAGCGATCTGCCCCTTCGTTCGACGTTTGACTTTATAGGGTAGGTAGAGGTCTTCAAGGCGGGTTTTCGTGTCGGCGGCCTTTATCGCCTGAGCCAACTCAGGAGTGAGCTTGCCCTGCTCATCGATACTGTTGAGAATCGCTGCGCGGCGCTCTTCAAGTTCACGCAGGTAACGCAGACGCTCCTCGAGGGTACGCAGCTGCCCGTCGTCCAGACCGCCGGTCACCTCTTTGCGGTAGCGGGCAATAAAGGGCACCGTGGCACCCTCGTCCAGCATTTCAATCGCCGCCACGACCTGTTCCAGCCTGGCATCAATTTCATTAGCAATACGCTGGGCAATACTCTCCATACACTTATTCACTCTCGGTTTGTTGGGGCTAAGGTTGTTGGATTCCGGCGGAGGGCTGCACCTGCTCAGCGTTATCGCCGGGCGGCTATTATGGGTACAAGTGAGGGATAAAACAGTACTATTGTGCCGCTCACAGCACATTTTATTTTTTGGCTCAGCCCAGCAGCCCACGAAATGCCAGGTCTTTTAGAATCCCTGCCTCGCACCGCCCTTAACGATCTAGGCCCCATCCCAGGCCCCATCGAAACAAAGCCAAAACACTATCGAAGCAAGCCCCCTACATTCAGCCAATAAATACCGAACATAGAAATTATTGATTTAATTTATTCAGCCTGTTTCGCTACTATGCACCGCGTTAGAAAACAACAGCCGTTCAGTCAGTTTGAGCGTTTGGCTAGATCACTAGCAAGACACTCAGCTTCAGCTAAGCTGCTACTTCACTACCACCTTATTTAAGGAGTCACCGACCATGTCCTATTCATCAGACATCGACGCAGCTGCCAGCTTGATCAAAGAGCAAGGCAGTGCATGGAACGCCATCAGCCCCGAGTATGTTGCTCGTATGCGCGCCCAGAACCGCTTTCAAACTGGCCTTGATATCGCCAAGTACACCGCCGGCATTATGCGTAAAGATATGGCCGAGTACGACGCTGACTCCTCTAGCTACACGCAGTCTTTAGGTTGCTGGCACGGTTTTATCGGCCAACAGAAAATGATCGCCATCAAGAAGCACCTGCAGACAACTAACAAGCGCTACCTCTACCTTTCAGGCTGGATGGTTGCCGCTCTGCGTTCTGACTTCGGCCCACTGCCCGATCAGTCCATGCACGAGAAAACCTCGGTTTCTGCATTGATTGCAGAGCTTTACACTTTCTTGCGTCAGGCTGATGCCCGTGAGCTGGGTGGTTTGTTCCGCGAACTCGACACTGCCCGCGAAGCTGGCGATGCCGCGGCTGAAGCAGACGTTCAATCCAAGATCGACAACCACGAAACACACGTGGTACCGATTATTGCTGACATCGACGCCGGTTTCGGTAACGAAGAAGCCACTTACTTGCTGGCCAAGCAAATGATCGAAGCCGGTGCTTGCTGCATCCAGCTTGAGAATCAGGTGTCTGACGCCAAGCAGTGCGGCCACCAGGACGGTAAAGTTACTGTTCCTCACGAAGATTTCGTCGCCAAAATCAATGCCGTTCGCTATGCCTTTTTAGAGCTGGGTGTTGACGACGGTGTTATCGTTGCACGCACCGACTCACTGGGTGCTGGCCTGACACAGAAAATCCCCGTGTCACAAGAGCCTGGCGATCTCGCCGACCAGTACAACGCCTTCCTCGAAGTTGAAGAAGTCTCTGCTGACGACCTCGGTAACGGCGATCTCGTTATCAAGCAAAACGGCAAACTGGTTCGCCCCGTACGCCTGCCCAACGGCCTGATGCGTTTCAAAGCCGGTACTGGCGAAGCGCGTTGCGTACTCGACAGCATCGTGTCACTGCAAAGCGGCGCTGACCTGCTTTGGATCGAAACTGAGAAGCCCCACGTTGGCCAAATCGGCGCCATGGTTGATGAAATCCGCAAGGTCATCCCCAACGCCAAGCTGGTTTACAACAACTCACCTTCTTTCAACTGGACGCTTAACTTCCGCCAGCAAGTCTTCGACACCTGGGCAGAAGCCGGTAAAGACGTCTCAGCCTACAACCGCGATGACCTGATGAGCGAAAGCTACGACGCGACAGAGCTGGCCACTGTTGCCGATGAAAAGATCCGCACCTTCCAGGCTGACTCAGCTCGCGAAGCCGGTATCTTCCACCACCTCATCACCCTGCCGACTTACCACACTGCCGCACTGTCTACCGACAATCTGGCGAAAGAGTACTTCGGTGACCAGGGCATGCTCGGTTATGTTGCCGGCGTTCAGCGCAAAGAAATCCGTCAGGGTATCGCCTGCGTTAAGCACCAAAACATGGCTGGCTCCGACATGGGCGACGCCCACAAAGAGTACTTCTCTGGTGACCAGGCGCTGAAAGCCTCGGGTAAAGACAACACCATGAATCAGTTTTAATTTTGTAAAACTGACGTCGTAAAAAAGCCCCGCTGGTAACAGTGGGGCTTTTTTATTGTCGGGTGATAATCACCCGGCCTTTTCGAGTCGTTAGGAATGTGCGTCAAATAAAAATGCACTATTCCAGCCTGGAAATACTTTCTTTATTAAGTCACGGCGTTTTCTGGCATCGGCTGATATTGGATTATTAGACGCCGAACCGGGAAAGAGTCTACAACACCGTTATCGAGTGTTAATGCCGTGTTTTAGCACTTGTTTCTATTAAGTCGACAAGAATCCGTTCAACATTACTGCCGCCAATACCAATACGCGCGCCTGGGGAGATTGTTGTTAGCGTCTGCGTTGTTCGCTGATAATTACCCATCACATAATCACTTAGTGCAGCTACCAGAGCCAGTGAAAGATCACGATTGGCACCACTGTCTTTCTGAGAAAGTGTTTCTTGACACTGTTTAAGTCCAACTATATCGCCTGCAGAAGCGTACAAGCCCGCCACATGAAGTGCGATGAATGGATGCCCGATCATCCCCCATACCCGCTCTATAAGCTGGGTTACTTCATTTCCTAATGCACGGGTCTGGCCAGTTTGCAGGTAGTCCCTAAGCAGGAAACCACCACAATCAGCAAGCGTCAGAATTGGGCCGCAGGTCGTGGTATCTGGTGCACAAAACTCTAAATAACGCTTCATAGCAGCTTCGCGGTCACCGATTTGCCATTCAGTCAAAGCGAGGTGCCATTGAACATGTCCATACATTTGTCCCTCGCGAGCACCGGAACCATGCACATCAAGCCAGTCCTGGAGTAACTTCGACGATTCTTCGGCTGCACCTTCATCGTGTAGCAGGTGCGCTAAACCATGAATGGAATAAAGTGACTGGGGTCGTATCTCCAGGGCTCGCTCAATAAGCGCGCGTCCACGCTTGCGTTGTCCCGCCTCACTCGCTGCAAATCCTAGTCGTGCGAGAAATGCCCAATCATCACCTAAGGCATGTTCAACAGACTCGAATACGCTCAACACAGTTTCAAGCTTTTTTGGCCCATCGTAAAAAAACATATTGCCGCTTAGCTTAGCAACGATTAATAGGTCGGTAGGCGTAGTTTCGATATACGCTAGTGCTCTGGCCTGAGTGGCACCAGCCTCGTCTATCAAGCCAATAAGAACATTAATATGCTCACGCTCCCAGTCGCTTGCGTCCAATGACGTCCGCTCTGCAAGTTGTTTGTAGGTATTCGCGCCTGGCTCGCCAACATCTTGTGCTACGTAATAGCGCGCAGCAGCCGCCAAAGCAAAATTCTTATCAAGCTCAAGTGCTTTATCAAGGGTTTCGGCCGCGCCAGTTTCAGACCCTAGAATTAAATCGACCGCTTTCTGATAAAGATTGGCAGCTTCAGAGGACTTACTTGATAACGTATTACCTGTGCGTGTTTCGAGCATGAGAAAATCCTTAGACAGCAAGTTAAATTACCTTAACTATCAATATTCCAGAAGTGGCAACAGAACACAACTATTACGCATAATAGTCGAAAATGTATTCTGAGCCTCCCTCTAAGTATCAATCGAGCCTGACTCAGGCTGGCTCCGACATGGGCGACGCCCACAATGAGTACGTCTCTGGTGACCAGGCGTTGAAAGCCTCGGAGTAAAGACAACACCATGAATCAGTTTTAATTCGTTAAACCTGACGTCATAAAAAAAGCCCCACTGGTAACAGTGAGGCTTTTTATTGTCCATCTCTCGCTCACGGCAAGGACTAGATAGCCTCGCTTATTTATTCTCGCTTCATTCGCCCGCCTTTCTCAGAGCACAATAGAAACTGGCAGAAGCAAATTCTATTTCGCCCCTCGATTAAAAGCTGGGGTTATCAGGGCAGTTGCCACTGATTAATAGCGGCAGGCCAATAGCCGGTGCAATGGGAACCAAGACCTGCCCCGCCGTTGCCGCCTCGGCCCAATATTTGGGCTGCAATTCAACCAGCAAACCAGAGGCCAGGGGATAGCCACAGAAGTCACTGGCAGTGTCTGGCACGTTCTCGGTGAATTCGGCGAGGCTGCTCAGCGCCGTCATTAGGGCCTCGCGGTTAATGCGAATTTGCTGGCGTAGTAAACGCGGATCGGGCAGCCCCGGATTAACACTGACCACCACCTCACCGGCAACAACAGCGACAACATCGGCGCGAATGTCTTTGCTGATACTCAGCGTTTCCCAACCGGCAGAGGCAATACCGAGGCCCGTATAGCCCCCAGAGCCGTCACCGTTGACAACGCCGGCACCCAGTTGTAATTGAGAAAAGCGCCCCACGGAACCCTTAAACTTTTTGGCCGTGGCCTGCATCACGCTGACGCCCAAGTGCTGAACCAGGCGTTCTTCGGGGGTATCGACGGTGGCATTGGCAAAAACACTCAGCAAGCGCTGGTCTGCCTTCTGGCCCGACTGTAAGCACTGCGCAGTGGGTAGCAGACCTAGAACCTGGCCCGGAACGATACTGCTAAAGTCCAGCTGACAATCGGTTTTACTTAAATCACCGTGTAAATCCAATATCACATCGGGGCGAAATGCCAACACAGCGGCCACCATGGCCTGGCTTTCGGCGGGTCTGATGGGTTTATCTAAATCCACATGATGATAGCGATTAAGGTCGTAGCCACGACCGACGACACCGGCAAAATCGAGATCGGAATTAGCGGCGAAGCTACCGCCGGCCAAGGGATCAACATTCTGGCGAATAAACGCACAGTCACTCTCAAGTATTGTTCCCACCCCGGGATCCATACTGCAGCGCCGTGGATCGAACTCCCCACCGTCGGGATTGGCACGGGCAATAACCAGGATGTCGAGACGCGCCAGGATATCTGTCTCATGGCTCAGCGGGACACGAGACAAGCGCCGCAGCACCTTCAATACTGCTTCCGTTGCCGCCGGTTCATTACCGTGTTGCTGGGTAATAATCAGCACTCTGCTACCTTCGGGGTTACCCAGTCGTGCGGCCAACAATGCCCGCCCCTGTGTCGAGTAACCGATATTGTCAGGCTCTCTATTGCCTGCCTGGCCCGCAGCCACGGTGCAAATAACGGCATCGCGAATACTCGGCTCCGGCGACTCACTACCACAGACCTCGGTATTAATGTCCAATGCCATATCGAGGGGAATATCAATATCAATTAGGCCCTGCTCAGAGCCATTATTAATTAAGGGGCCAACCACAATACGTCCACGGGAAGTCCGGCCAATGCTGGCTAATTGGCGCTGTAGTTGGCGGTAGGTCGACAGTTGTTGCAGGGCATAGGGCGGCTGCCCAAAAGCCCTGGTATGTTCGGCAATAGCCGGTGGAGGATGTGAGTAACCAGCAGCACAACAGGAAAGAGCCAGCACTGAAAAAACAAGGAAAAGCGTACAGCGAGCTATCGAAAGTATGGAACTAATTTTATAAAACATCGTTTCATATCCTTATGAATTTTGATGTCAATGATTAAATACACAAACGTAATAAATCACAAGTCGATTGCGGACAGTTAGTGAGTTAAGGACGGGGCTCATTTTAATACCACTTAATTGCTACAGAGCGTCAAGCTCTTGAGCATACCGCAGTCAATCTAAATCCACCTCAAGCTTGTCTAAACAGGCTCGACTATTGTTAAGCCGCTTTCTGTTCGGCTAATCTGTTTTATCCTCAGCACTGGGGCGGTAATAAAATACTGGCAATTTTAACTTCACATTTAAGAATGAAAGCCTTTATGATCAACAATGAATAGCAAGGGCTGATATCAGTGACAGTAATAGTAAATTTTATTGACGGTGGTCGGGGCGTAGAAATCCTTGCCAGTGGCATTGTCTATGGCCATGAGGTTATTGCGGCCAATCGAGAAATCGCCCACTCTACGCAATTAGCCGACTTGAAGTTTCACATAATCGACAAGTCAAACTGCACTGAATACAAGGTATCCTCATCTGAGCTGTTTGAAATATCAAAATATGACAGCATTTTTATACAGTACAATCCAGGTATTGTTATGGCAATTATTGAATCCAGGGCTTTACGCTTTAGCTTATCAATCCTCTGGCAGTGTATTGTCGAAAAGCAAAATCTCAAAAATAAAAGCTTTAGCGACCGACCTTCGGCACTTAAATGGATTGAAAAACAACTCTCGAATTAATTGCACAGTGCTTAATATCGATTAATTCCCGTCAAGCAAGTCTATTTATTCAATCGACTAAGCATCCAAGCAAACATCCGCTCCATACCCGCTTTGTCAGCCCACAGTGAAGGACAATGACTCAGTGATTTTGGAGTAACCCGCCAGGTATACGTCACGCGGAAACTGGCTCGTTATACAAGTGAACATCCCTTTGTGGAAAGGGAATAGAGATACCTTCGCGGTCAAAACGCAATTTCACTTCTCGGGTAATATCCCAGTACACGTCCCAGTAATCACTGGTCTTGACCCAGGGCCGCACCACAAAATTAACCGATGAATCACCCAAAGTATGCAGCTTAATATTGGTCGCGGGCTTTTTAAGTACCAGCTCGTGACTACTGACAACATCGGCAAGTACTCTTTCGGCTTTTTCAATGTCATCGCCATAGCCAATGCCGAATTCCAGATCGACACGGCGCACCTTCTGCGCCGTGACATTCTTGATAACATCCCCCCATATTTTACTATTGGGCACCACCAGGGTCTGGTTATCAAAGGTGGTAATCGTTGTCGACACCAGGTTCATTTTATTCACTAGACCGGATGCTCCAGTGACCTCGACAAAATCATTCACATCATAGGGGCGATAAATAAGAATCATCGCACCGGCGGCAAAGTTACCCAGGGTGTCCTGTAAGGCAAAGCCGATCACAAAGCCTGCAACACCTAAACCGGCTAACATCGGCGCGATGGATATACCAAGTTGCGACAAAGCCAATAATATACCCACCATCATGACCAGACCGCCCGAGGTAGAAACAAAAATATCTTTGAGTAATTCCGACAGGTCGAGTGATGAGCGATCACAGCCCGCCCGCACGATACGCCTGGTAATGCGTGAAAACATTCGCGCCAGAACTATCACCACGACAAAAAATAAGACACGGAAAAACATATCCGCACCGCTGTCTGCCACAACCCCTTTCAGTGAAGCCAGGCTATCTTTCAGGACAGCTCCAAAAGCTTCTCGTGAAAAAAAACTAACCGAGAGATTATCAGACTGCGTGAGCATAATGGCTTTGTAATGCGAACTATCGAGCTCGAGACGATCGAGTACCAAAATAATACTTTCAAGCCTGTTTAAGCTCAGAGTATGACTGGCAGAAACATCTTTTAATGTCGCGTCAATATCAGTATTCGTCGAATCTAATTTTGCGCGAGACTGCACTTCTTCTAATAGTGCATTACTTGCCTCAATGTGCCCCATTATTATCTCTGCAAACAAATAAAGGTCTGGCGTCAGTCGCTCGATGATGTTGTCCGAGGGCAGGCCAAGAATTTTTCGGCTATCAAGATGATCGGCCAAGGCCTGGTAATACAGAACATGAATGGTGCCAAGAGAGTCGATATAGGCTTGCTGAGCTATCAAAAATCCACCACTGAGGCTATCAAGTCCAACATTCGCATCGATAATTCGCTGACGAATATCAGCTATCCGCATCAACACCGCCTCACCTAAACCAGCACCCAGCTTTCTTAAAGTAGCTTCAGTTTCACTCCGTAACGGCGCGTTCTCAGGCAAGGTTTTGAACGTAGAAACCAGGGCATCAAAATCTTCTAGCAGATCAAAACTGCGTTCATCGCGCCTAAAAATCAATGCTTTCTTATTGGCTTTATCGACATTAACGAGCTGTTCGGTGATTAGCTTGAGGTTGACAGCATCTGATTTTAGTATCTCAAGCTGAAGCTCTATTCTATCTGCGGTAGCTGCCTGATCATTAGTATTTGCCGCGATGGTATAACTTGAAAAAAAACCTGCTATTAACAGGCCCATTATAAATCCATTTAGGGCTTTCACTATTACCACTCCATTAAATAGTTTTTATATCTTCCTTCAAACCATTATGCCTCTCTTATTAGCAAAGCCACAAACATTAAATAGGATTAGTTAAAAAACAACAATTTTACTGCCAGCGCTAATGTCACAACGACAATTAAAGGCTGAATCAACACCACTCCACTGCTAATCACCATATTCGAGCCTATGCGGGCGCCGATGATTTGCGCGACAGACATGTACAGGGCCAGCTCCCAAAGCACGTCGCCACGCAATGCAAATAGCAGCGCGGAACTGCCGTTAACCAATAGAATCATCACCTTGGTTTGCGCGGTTGCCTTGCGCAAGTTATAGCCACAAAGCCAGACAAATAGGAAAGGCATAATTGAGCCCATGCCCGGCCCAAAAAAACCACCATAGAAACCCATGGGTAAGGCAGCCAGTAAAGCGAATTGGATTGAACCCAAGCGTGGCGCAGTACTGTGATCGGCGACCCGAGGAGAAAACAAAAAATAGACGGCAATAACAATCAACAACACAGGGATGATCTGTACCAATACCTCATTGCCAATACGCTGCACCGTGAGGGTTCCGAAAATGGCACCGATCAAGGCAAGGCCCAGCGACCAGCGTATTTCGTAGAAGCGTAAGTGCCCCTTGCGATAGAAGTTCCAGCTTGAGGAAAGGGAACCGAGGGAGCTTTGCAATTTATTGGTGGCCAGAGCATTAATCGCTGGCAAGCCGGCCCAGAGTAAAACCGGCAAAGTCAGCAGCCCCCCAGCACCGGCAATGGAAGAAATAAAGCCGGCAACAAAGGCCACGAGGGTGAGCGTGGTGACTAATAGAGGGGATACTTCGATCAACGACACTACCCAGGGTTTATAACATCAATCATTATTTTACCATCGAAATAGCTTTAAACGAGGGACGGAAGTATTCATTAGCTTTTCCTCGCTATTAATGACACATCTCAAGGCTCAACAAAAACGGATATAGATACATAGTTTTCAATTAGGGCAGCGAGATTGTGCCACCCCTTGTCCCACTGTAGGATACGCAAAGAAAAATTCTAATGAGCTCAAACACTGGGCTTTTCATTTTTAAAACTCTTACAGGAGAATTATTTTGGCGATTAATTACAAAGGGCGCGTTGCCGTTATCACCGGTGCCGGTGCAGGACTGGGTCGCAGTCACGCGCTGTTTTTAGCAAAACACGGAGCCAAGGTTGTTGTTAATGATCTTGGTGGTACGGTCGAAGGTAAAGGTGGCTCCAATTCTGCCGCCGACGCCGTGGTGAAAGAAATTCGTGATGCCGGCGGCATTGCCGTTGCCAACTATGACTCTGTTGCCGATGAGCAAAGTGCAAAAAACATTATTCAAACAGCGCTGAATGAATACGGTCAGATCGATATTCTGGTGAATAATGCTGGCAACAACATCGAAGACAGTTTTCGCAAAATGTCGATGGATGATTTTCGTGCCGTTGTCGACGTACACTTGATGGGCGCAGTTTATTGCACCCAGGCCGCCTGGCAGCCGATGATCGACCGCGGCTATGGGCGCGTCATTATGACCACCTCTGCGGCTGGCCTCTACGGTGGCCACGGTTTGAGCAACTATGCCGCCGCAAAAATTGCCATGGTGGGTCTGATGAATTCATTGGTACTGGAAGGCCGCAAACGTGGCATCACGGTCAACTCTATTGCGCCCATGGCAATGACCCGCATGTCGAAAGATGCGATGGATGATAAAACCGGGCCTTTATTAAAGCCTGAGTTTGTCACCTCGATTGTGGCCTTACTGGCCTCTGAAGACCACAAAGGCACGGGTGATATTATCGCCACGGGTGCCGGTTACTACTCTAAAATAGGTATTGTCGAAGGTGCCGGTGTCTACTTTGATTCTGACGCACCACCCTCCCCCGACGCCATTGCCGAGCGCTTTGAGGAAATTTGTGATCTGACGGCTGCCCGCCCCTTCCCCGATGCTTTTGCAGCGGTAGCGGATGCGATGCGCAATGTGCTGCGTAATTTAAAGAATAAGTAGTTGTAAAAAAGCATAAAAAAACCGGAGAAAATATCTCCGGTTTTTTTATGGGTGTGGAATCATCGAATGCTAAGGTGAACCCGCACCAGCAACGTCAACCGTTGCCGTTTCGATGATGGCGTTACGCTTACCTTCTGGAATATCGTCTAAATTGCCATCATAAATCAGGCAGTAAAGAGTTTTTCCATCGGCACCACCCAGGTTACAGGCGACGGCGCGACGATCACCGGTATCGATTTTATGGGTAATTTCTCCGCCATCCAGGACGCGAATAAACTCACCATTTTCAAAGGCGGCAACCCAGGCAGCACCTTCGGCATCGAGGCAAATACCGTCGGGTGTGTAGTCACCCAGCTCGGCAAAGGCACGGCGACCCGTTAATGTGCCATCGGCTTCAATATTGAAGGCCGTTAAGCGACCGACAAAAGTTTCAGCGACGATCAGTGTTTTTCCGTCGGGCGTAATGCACGCGCCATTGGGAAAATGCACATCTTCGGCAACGGTTTGAATCGTACCGTCGGGCTTGACCAGGGTCAGCGTCGCAGGTTTCGGCTCCTGATGGGCAAACACATCGTAACCAAAAGTACCGACATAAATGTTGCCATTGGGTGCACAAACACAGTCGTTAATGTCGTATTCAAGATTACCTGACAAATCGGCGTACTCGCTCAATGAGCCATCGTCAGACAGTGTCATCAGCTTGCGATCGGCCATCGAGACCACAACCACAGAGCCATCGGGCATAAAGTTAATACCAGAGGGACGGTTGGGCACGGTCGCCATCGCTGTGCGCTGACCGTCGGTGGTGATGGTGTAAACCGTGTTACCGAACATGTCGGAGACCCAGAGTTTACCGTCGTGCCAACGGGGGCCTTCGAGAAAAACAAAATCGTCGACAAACGGACTTGTTGTTAATTCTTTCATTATTTTACCCTCTTATAATAAGGCCTATACACAAGCGTCATTCCGCTTTCATGTATAGGCCCAGATTAAATCAGCACTGACTTAGCCATGCATAATGACTGAACGAGCACCTTCACCGCGACCCATCTCATCAAAGGCGGTATTCACGTCTTCGAGTTTAATGCGCTGGGTAATCATCTCATCCAGTTGCAAGTCGCCCTTCATATACAGATCGACAAACTTGGGGATGTCCTTTGAAGGCACAGAGCTACCGTAGGCAGACCCCTTAAAGTGCTTCTCGCCAAAGAAACCCAATACCGGCAGTTCAAGCTCGGTATCCATTTTAGGCACACCAACAATAACCGCAGTACCAGTAACGCGAGGCATGGCCCAGGCTTGCTCAATGGTGACTTTCAAGCCCAGAGCTTCAAAGGCAAAGTGAACACCGCCCTTACTGACCTTACGAATTTCTTTGACAATATTAATGTCAGTGGGGTCGATGGCGATGGTGGCACCCATTGACAGAGCCAGCTCACGCTTTTCAGCAACCGGGTCAATGGCAATAATCTGACCGGCACCGGCAATACGACAGCCCTGGATGATGGACAAGCCAACACCACCACAACCGATGACCGCACAGCTGTCACCCTCTTTAATATCGACGGTATTTAAAGCCGCGCCAACACCGGTGGTAACACCACAGCCGATCAAGCAAATAGTGTCGAGCGGCGCTTTATCATCGACTTTAATCGCCATGCCGGCGGGAATTACCGAGCGCTCAGAAAAGGTACCGACACAAACCAGCTGACCGATGTCTTCGCCCTTGCTGTTTTTAAAGCGTTTGGTGCCATCGAGCAGGCAACCTTCCCAGATAACGCTGGACATTTCTGCACAGAGAAAAGGCTTGCTCTCAAGGCAGAAAGTACATTTGCCACAGGCAGGTGTTAGAGCGGCAACAATATGATCGCCAACTTTTACGTTAGTCACATTGGCACCGACCTCTTCAACAACACCGGCGCCCTCGTGACCGAGAACCGCTGGCAATTGCGTTGGTAAAACGCCGTGGGCAAAAGAGTAGTCACTGTGGCAAATACCACTGGCGGTGTAGTTTACTAAAATTTCATTTTCTTTCGGGCCTTCCAGTTCCAGTTCTTCAATAACCAGAGGTGAACCCACTTCATAAAGCACTGCGGCTTTTGTTTTCATTATTTCTCTCCCAGTCGCGCCCTTGGGCCGACATTCGAAATTCAACTGTAAATTGGTTTATTAACCGTACATGATCACGGAGCGGGCACCTTCGCCTCGACCCATTTCGTCAAAGGCACGATCGATATCTTCCAGGCCAATACGCTGGGTAATCATTTCGTCCAGCTTTAGCTCGCCGCTCTTATACAGTTCAACGAAACGGGGGATATCTTTCTTGGGGGTTGATGATCCGTAGCAAGAACCCTGGATCTCATACTCGGCCAACAGGCCCGCTGAGGGGATTTTCACCGACTGATCTAACGAGGCAACACCGACAATGACACAGGTACCGGTGGGGCGAATCATCTCCCAGGTTTGCGCCATGGTTTCAACACGACCCAGGGCTTCAAAGGCGTAGTGCACACCCAGACCACCGGTCAGCTCTTTAACTTTCGCTGCGGCATCTTCCTCAAAGGGGTTAATCGCGTGGGTAGCACCCAGAGACAGAGCCAGCTCGCGCTTCTCTTCCATGGGGTCAACAGCAATAATGATGGTTGAACCACCAATGCGGCAGCCCTGAATAATCGATAAGCCAACACCACCACAGCCGATAACAGCCGTCGCTTCGCCAGGCTGAACATTGGCTGTGTTAAGCGCAGCACCGGTACCGGTGGTCACACCGCAACCGATCAAGCAGGTGGTATCGAGGGGGGTATCTTCCGGTACTTTAATGGCGGAGCCAGCGGGCATCACCATGTACTCGCCGAAAGAACCAACGCCACACAGGGCGAAAACATCTTCACCACTGGCTGTTTTATGGCGCGTGGTGCCGTCGAGCTGGGTGCAGTCGGTGAGCAATTTGCCCATGCCGGAACACATAAACTCTTTGCCTTCCTTACACATGCTGCAATTGCCACAGCTGGGGGTCAGCGAGGCAATGACCTTGTCACCGGGTTTCAGGTCGGTAACGCCGGGGCCTACTGCCTCGACAACACCGGCGCCTTCGTGACCGAGGACGATGGGGAAGGGGCAATTTAAAATGCCGTGGGCGACGGAGTAGTCACTGTGGCAAATACCACTGGCGGTGGTTTTAACTAATACTTCGTTTTCTTTGGGTGGAGCGAGTTCCAGCTCTTCGATCTCGAAAGGCTGATCTACTCCGCGTAATACTGCGGCCTTAATTTTCATTCAGTTTTCTCCCTACCCGTAAATAGACGGGCTAGTTGTTATTAAACCCAAGCCATACTACACAAAGTCGAATGGCCCTGGGAAGTCGATTTTTTAGCGACTTTTATTAGGTGGCCATGTAGCCGCCATCGACGGGCAGCGCGTGGCCGGTAATATAGCTGGCGGCATCGGAGCACAAATAAACGGCTGCATCGCCAATCTCATGGGGCTCACCCAGGCGTTTGACCGGCTGGGCTGAAATCATCGCATCGGCAAACTTGGGGTTTTCTTCAAACACGCGCTCCAGCATTTGCGTGCGAATAGGACCGGGGCAAACCGCATTAACACGGATTTTTTTGGTGGCGTAATCCAGCGCTGTCGACTTGGTCAAACCAATCACCGCGTGCTTGGCCGCCGAATAGTGACCCAGGCCTTTAACACCGATCAAACCCGCATCGGAAGCGGTATTGACAATCGCACCACCGCTGCCCTGCTTTAACATTTGCTGAATTTGGTATTTCATGCACAACCAGACGCCGAGCATATTCACCTTGTAATTCAGCATGAAATTTTCTTCGGTGGCATCGGCAGCCAGTGCTTGCTCACCCTCGACACCGGCATTATTAAAGGCGCAGTTGAGTGCACCAAACTCGGCAACAGCGGCAGCCACAACAGCTTCCGTATCGGCAGCACAGGAGACATCGGTCTTAAAGAAAATAGCCTTGCCACCGGCTTTTTCGATGATGTGTGCGGTTTCTTCACCGCCAACCACGTTCAAATCGGCAACGACAACACTGGCACCTTCGCGAGCAAAAATCTCACTCGCCGCACGGCCAATACCACCACTGGCACCGGTGACGATAGCCACCTGCCCTTCTACTCTTCCCGTCATAGGGATCACTCCTCTCTTTAGTTAAAAATGAAATAAACGAAAAACAAACACTTTAAAAATTGAATTTTTTTGGCTAATTTTCTCACCCTAGTCTGACCGGTGCATCTCGGCGAGATATTTAGGGTTGGTGACACTCACCTTATCGACCACCTGTTTAAAGGCGAAATCAAAGGCCGCAGGCCATTGTTCGTCTAACTCGCCACCGCGCACTTGCTGGCAGAATTGCTGATAGAGATCACTCAACGAGCCCTCTCGCCCGAGTAATTGTTGCAGCTCGCCACTTTGGCTTTCGTCCTGTCGCGCACCGAAGTCGAGCTCTCTATCGACCACACTCAAGAGGAAAGCACCGCACAGGGCCTCGTAGCGCTCACTGCCTTTAGATTGTTTGGCAATACCTTCTAATAGCTCTTTAACGGTAACAAGGATTTCTTTTATATCGGGTTTATCCTGGCTCAAGCCAACTACTCCACTCTTATTTTTAATTGCACGGCGACAAAACTACGCTTAGGAAAAATGCCCTTTAATGGTCATCAACATATCGTACTCGATCATACTGGTATTGCGCCCACAACAGGCAAAAGGCAGCGAGCGCCTGACACCAGAAATATGGCCATCGGCCTGCATCATGTTCAACACGGCCCAGCGCAGTGAGCCAAAAATCTCCCACCAGCGAATTTCTTCTTCATCAATCGCCTGGCCGCCATTACTGGTATAGGCCTGGTAAAACTCATCGCGGGGGCCAAAGCCACCGACGGGCTGGTCGATATTGCCAAAGCGCCAGGCACGCAGGCAGACCCAGCCGAAGTCTTCCATGGCGCTACCGATATGAGCACACTCCCAGTCGAGCACGGCTTCAATACCGTCGGGGCTAAGGATAACGTTGCCATTGCGGTAGTCACCGTGGACAAACACTCGGGGCTTATCTTTGGGGCGGTTATTTTCCAACCAGCGAATGCCGACATCGAGGCCAGGGTGATATTCACAGTAGGCATCGTAACGGCTAATTTGTGCGGCCAGAGGATCGACGCTATCGGCAACTTTTTCCAGATAGCCCACTTCGCCAGGGTCGATGGCGTGGAGTTTAGCGAAAATTTCACCGGTCTGAGCGGCAAAGCGCTTTCGCGCCACTGCAAATTCCGGCGCATTAAGCAGGGTTTTTGGCAGGGTCTCCCCTTCGACGCAGGCCATGACATAACCGACGTCGAGATCATCTTCCGGTTCGAGCTCAAATATTGGCTCGGGTACCAGCACGCCGTGGCGATAAACGACCTTTAATATTTCGAATTGGTCGTGGGGCGAAATAAAGGGTGAGACTTCTGACTTTAATGTTTCCTGGCGCAGCACCAAACGGCGTCGACCGGTAGGCTCCACCAAATCAAACAGCAAGGTTCGGTTCGATGCCCCCAGTGTGGCGATGGAGACATTCTCAACACGGGCCGCCTGCCCATAACGTCGTTGTAAGGCCAGCTCGAGTTTAGCGACGATGTCGTCCAGCAAGGCCTGCTGCTCAGAAACCGCCGCCATTAGCGACTACCTCGCACTGAATAATTGAGGGTACTCAAAGGGGGAAACCGACAGGCTCACCATCTTCAAGGCGCTCAATATATTCGGTAATGCCGATACCGGGGCGACCGTCGTCCCACACCCATTCGGTGAAACCCTCGGCAATACGGCTTTCAACCTCTTTGCCATCAATTTGCCGATGGTTGCGCAGCGGCGCCATGGTAAGGATTTTACCATTCAGCTCAACGGCTCGATTAGCCGTGCGCACACCGAGGCGAACCGCTTTCGGGTCTTTGTTTTCATCCCACTCGGTCATGACATCCATGTCGATGATTTCTTCGTACTTGCCGTCGTACATCAGCACGCCGCGACGGTGCACCTTCATTTCGCGGTCGGTGCGCTTGAGCATCATAATGCCGCGATCTTCACCGAAGTTGGCGATAAACAAACGGTAAAAATTAATATTGGTCCAGAAGCGCGGTCCCCAGGAGTGATCGCGCCAGCCGAAACCGTTGAGATCCCAGCTCTCCTCACCCAGGGTAATCTTGCCCTGAATACGGGTGTGCTGATTAAAGTGGCCAATGGAGAAATCGCGCCCGTACATGGTTTCTGTGTCGGGCTCGGTGGGCTCACCACCGTTCATGGGTGACAGGCCGGCGAGGTTTAAACTCACCTCGGCGGGAACCCGGGGCGCGGTTTTAAACATCTTGCGGGCTTCGCGCAATATTTGCGGATCCTCGAGAATCATCGCCTCGCCGGAGTAAGTCATGCTCACCGCTTTGAAGGGCTCTTGCACTTGATAGTCAAGACCACCGGCGCTATGGCGCTCATTGGTATCGATGTTGGGGCGCAAAAACTGGCAGGCAACGCGGCCATCGGGCAAATAGATGCACACCGAAAGTTCGGCGTGACCCTCGTTAACGCGATTACCCAGGCGCATCCACAGGCCCATTTTCTGCTCGGGGTCCCAGCCGTTGACGTAAACACTTTCATTAAAATTGCTATCGTCGGTGGGCTGGTGGCCGTATTCGTCCACCGTATCGAGACGGTATGTGCTCATTGTTTTCCCCTGATTATTGTAACTACTACGGCAGACTTGATGATCAATATCACTCGCCGCTATGACTACCATTACGCAGCGGCTAGAAACTATACAATAAAGCTGCGGCGAAAATACAGCGCATCAACATCTGTTCCAGCGGGCATTTGCCGAACAAAATAAAGGCCTTGTGCTTAAAACTTCAGCCATGAAGTAAGGCCAACTTTGCCCTTGCGCGCTCCCTGGCTCAACTATCCTGGCGCGCCTTACTTCTTCCCCGGCAAGCTAGCACCCGGGTTACTACTCATTCACACTTTGCAATTTATCGTGGCTCTTGAACGAATAAATCAAGCAGTAAGAATACCTGTTTGGCCACCAGCATCACCGCGCAGCAAGGCTCAACAAGCCCAACACAGATACCTTGACAGCCGCCCAATAAGGCAGTAAATAGACAGCAATACTGTCTATTATTTGGATTAAAATAAGCCTGTAAGCCACTGTTATATAATATTATTAGCATCGAAACTCTCTATCTTCAAACAAGCCAAAGATCACGGAATTCCTGATGCTAAAGCGCCTGCCAATGACATTCCCAGCACGGTACTAGTAAAATAGGTCAACAACTTTACCCACCCAGCCCAGACCTCATGTTACCAATAGGTAAAAAACAGTTCCTTTTCCACGCGAAAAGTGCGAATATCACGCGTTCCATAAACCGCACTGTCGTCAAACGACAGACTTAGGGCGGGAGTTGGCAGAAAAAGAATCGCGTTGATAGCGGCCAAACATTGCCGCTATTTAACAGGACGAACATTGAGTACAAGCAAGATCTTAAAAGACATGCAGCATTGGCGAGACCTCTCGCCAATTAGCGTTTGTTGCATCTCGACCATGTAAGACGATTGGAGGTATACCAGTGAAGTGTTTTGATTTAACAGGAAAAGTAGCCATTATCACCGGCGGCAACGGCGGCCTTGGCCTCGGCATTGCCAAAGGTCTGGCATCGGAAGGTTGTGCAGTTGCCCTTGTTGGCCGCAACCAGGACAAAATTGACAAAGCTGTCGCCGAAATGAAAGAACTCGGCGCTCAGGCTATTGGCGTACAGGCTGATGTCTCTAAAGAAGATGACGTTAACCGCATGGTTGCCGAAACTGTTGAGCAACTCGGCCGCGTCGACATCCTCTTCAACAACGCTGCCATTAGCTGGGGTATTCCCCCCGAAAAAATGACCATCGAAGAGTGGGATCAGTTCATTGCCATCGATCTCACCTCCTGCTTCCTCTGCGCCAAAGCAGTACACCCTGAAATGGTTAAAGTTGGTGGCGGTAAAATCATCAATGTTGGCTCTGCCATCACCCAAAAAGGTATGGGCAAACTGGTGCACTACGCTGCGGCAAAAGGCGGCATGGACCACATGACCCAAAGCCTGGCACTGGCCTGGGGTAAAGACAACATTCAGGTTAATGCCGTTCTGCCCGGCCTGGTGCATACAGAAATGATGCCTTGCTTCGGCGAGAACAAAATCGGCCCGGTTGTTGACTACATCACCAAGAAAACTCCGGTCGGTCGCTACGGCATGCCCGATGACTTTGAAGGCTTATCCATTGTGCTCTCGAGCGAAGCCTCTAAATTTATCACCGGCTCCATCATCGTTGCCGATGGCGGCATGACGCTAGGTATTTAAACCTCACCACAGGTTTATTACCTAACCCTACAAGATCGACCACTACGGCCAATTGCGGGTTCAACAAGATGCGCGGCGTAGTGTTTTTGGAGATAAGTAAATGAACAGTAAATTTGATTTAACGGGCAAAGTCGCCATTATCACCGGCGGTAACGGTGGACTCGGGCTGGGCATCGCCAGAGGCCTGGCTGAAGCGGGCGCCAAAGTTGCGGTCGTTGGCCGCAACCAGGACAAAATTGACAACGCTGTCAAAGTCCTCGAAGGCGACGGCGCCACCGCCTACGGCGTGAAGTGCGACGTTTCTAAAGAAGACGATGTTAACAATATGGTTGCCGCTGTTGCCGAGCACTATGGCCGCATCGACATCCTCTTTAACAACGCAGCGATCAGCTGGGGCATCCCCGCTGAGACCATGACTCTCGATGAGTGGAATAACTTTATTGCCATCAACTTAACCTCTTGCTTCCTCACCTGCCGGGCGGTATTCCCCCACATGGTTGAAGCCGGCGGCGGTAAGATCATCAATGTTGGCTCCATCATCACCAAGCTTGGCTTTGGCAAACTGGTGCACTACGCAGCAGCCAAGGGCGGCATGGACCATATGACACAGAGTCTGGCACAGGGTTGGGGTCGTCACGGTATTACCGTCAACGCCCTGCTACCCGGTCTGGTCAATACTGAAATGATGCCTTGTGAAGGCGAGAAGAAGGTCGGCCTTGTTGACTTCGCCGTATCGAAGACAGCCACCGGCACCTACGGTCAGCCCGAAGATTTCCACGGCATGTCCGTACTGCTCGCAAGTCCCGCATCTGACTTTATCACCGGCTCCATTATTGTCATGGACGGCGGATTGTCACTCGCTATCTAAGATGCTCGGTTAGTTCGCTAGCCAAAGCACAGTACGACAGGAAACCCGAGCTGCTTTTGCACTCGGGTTTTTTATTAAATATAAAAAAGAAAGAAAATTTCTTTAAACAATTCTTCTATTGACCAGGAATTCAGCAATGGATCTTACTAATAAAGTCGTCGCCATCACCGGCGGCGCATCGGGTCTCGGTGCCGGCGCCGCCCACGTACTGAGTGAAGCCGGTGCCCAGGTAGTCATTCTCGACCGCAACGAGAGTCTGGCTCAGAAAACCGCAAAAACCCTGGGGGCGACGGCCATCGCCTGTGATGTTGCCAATGAAGAAAGCGTCTTTGCCGCCTTCGAAAAAATACACACCGAACTCGGCCCGGTACGCGCCTTGCTCAATGCTGCCGGTGTCGATGTGATTGCCAAAACGGCCAGCCGCAAGGGCATTCACACTCTGGACGACTTCCAGCATATGCTCAACGTCAACCTGACCGGCACCTTTAGCTGCGCCCGAGTGGCCGCCAAGCAAATGATTGATGCCGAGCCCCTGGATGAAGACGGCGAACGCGGCGTCATCATCAATGTCGCCTCCATTGCCGGCTATGAGTCCCCGGCCGGACAGGTTGCCTACGGCGCCTCTAAGGCAGGCGTTATTGGTATGACCTTGCCAATGGCCCGCGATCTGGCAAAATACGGCATCCGCGTCATGACCATCGCCCCCGGGGCCTTTGAAACTCCCCTGACCAAGACTGTACCCGAAGAGTTGTGGAACGAGATTATTAAGGAAATCCCCTTTCCCAAGCGCCTCGGTCAACCGGTAGAATTCGGCGCCCTGGTGCGGGATATTTGCACCAATAAAATGCTCAATGGCGAAGTAATCCGCCTTGATGCCAGCTTGAGAATGTTTAATCAGTAAAGGCATCCGCCGATGCCATGTACTAGATACCATGTACAACACAGAGCACCATGAGCTTTTGCCTAGAGATAAAAGCCAAATCAATTTAACTAACTGAGGCCTTTCCACGGGAGATGATTTTGTTTCCAGGCAAGGCAAAAATGCGCGCAGAGAGGGAGTTTACAAGTGTAAATGACCGATTGAGCACATTTTTAACGCGGCATGGGGACAAAATAGCTGCCGTGTAATGGTCTCACCGACAGAGGAATAGAAAATGGACGTAGGACTATCTTTAATCTTTCAGGGCGTAGACCCGAACATGACAGACCACGAGGTCTACACCAACGACCTGCGCATGGGCGACCTGGCCAGTGAACTGGGCTTTCAGTCGATCTGGGGCGTCGAGCACCACTTTACCGACTACACCATGTGCCCCGATGTTACGCAGTATCTTTCTTACTGGGCCGGCCGCAACCCCGACCTGGGCCTCGGCTCCATGGTTATCGTTCTACCCTGGCACGATCCCATGCGCGTCGCCGAAGAAATCTCCATGCTCGACAACATGTCCAATGGCCGCATGATTCTCGGCATTGGCCGTGGCCTGGGTCGCGTCGAATTTGAAGGCTTTGGCAAGGATATGAATGCAAGCCGCGAAACCTTTACCGAAAGCGCGACGATGATCCTCGACGGTCTCGAAAGTGGTTTCTGTGAAGCCGATGGCAAGCACATCAAACAACAGCGCCGCGAAATTCGTCCCCGCCCCTATAAATCATTTAAGGGCCGCACCTACGCCGCTGCCGTATCACCCGAGTCATCGAAAATCATGGCCGAGCTGGGTGTTGGTATTTTGATTATTCCGCAAAAGCCCTGGGAACATGTGGAAAAAGAATTAAATGACTACCGCACAATTTATCGTGAAGTGAACGGCGAAGAAGCCCCCGCCCCTATTCTCGGCGGCTGGACTTATTGCGATGAGAGCGCCGACCGCGCCGAAGAAATGGCCTATAAATATATCGGCGGTTACTACCGCTCGGTGATCGAGCACTACGAAATGGCCAGCGACCACCTGAAAACCACCAAGGGTTATGAAACCTACGGTGCCATGGTCGACCATATTAATAAAAATATGGAAGACACCATTCGCTTCTTTATGAGCATTCAAATCTACGGCACCCCCAAGCAATGCCTTGAGCGCATTCAGGACTTCACCGCTCGCACCGGTTCCGGCGCCTACAACGGCGTCTTCAGCTACGGCGGCATGCCCTATGCTGACGTTGAGAAAAGTCTGCGTTTATTTGCCAAAGACGTATTGCCCGAGCTGCGTAAAATGCCCGGCGAGCCGCTTTTAAGATAGGGTTTAAGTAAGCAACTAAAAGGGATGCGCTGTTAGGGGCATCCCTTTTTTACTGATGAAACAACTGTTAATAATTAGCTAGAACACCATCGAAGCGCCCCTGGTTTTCATTGAATCCATATCCTATCTGTACAACAAAACCTCCTTGCAGAAGCCTTCTCTTTGAATGTTCTCACCGACATAAATTTACGGTAATATTTAAGAAAGAGGATTATAGGCGCAAAAAATCCTTTAAGGGATGTGAACCAAAACAGCATAAGTTCATACATTTAATGTATAGATTAAAATCTGATCGAATAAAGGCCATCACAATATGATCAAAGATAGCCCGTCGCAACTCTTCCCCACACTCTATATCCCCCACGGTGGCGGTCCCTGCTTTTTTATGGACTGGACGATGGGGCCTGCAGATACCTGGCACAAAATGGAACACTGGCTGCGTGAACTGGCTGACTCTATCGGTGCCAGGCCTCGCCAGATCGTGGTCTGTTCAGCTCACTGGGAGGGCGAGAACATACAGATTAATTCCAGCTCCAAGCCGACACTCATTTATGATTACCACGGTTTCCCCCCTCACACCTACCAACTTGAATATCCCGCACTGGGGTCGCCTCAACTTGCCGAGGAGATTCAAAACTTACTCAATAACGCCGGTATTGAAGCCGATTTAGATTTTCAGCATGGGTTCGACCACGGGGTGTTTATTCCCTTTAAATTAATTTATCCCGAGGCCGATATTCCGATTGTACAACTTTCTCTACGCAGTGATCTCGACCCCGCCCACCATATTGCCGTCGGTCGCGCACTATCGCCGCTGCGCGAGCAAGGCACATTAATTGTAGGTAGCGGCATGAGTTATCACAATATGCTGGCGCTGATGACACCCGGCAACGACAAACCTGATGCTCTGCAATTCGATCATTGGCTAAGAGGTGCTTGCGCCAATACCGCCGGTGAACGAGAACAGCAACTTTGTGAGTGGCAGAGTGCACCCGCTGCTCGTGAGGCACACCCGAGAGAAGAGCATCTATTACCACTGCTGGTCGCCGCCGGTGCGGCCGAGGACGATGCCGGTGTCGCCATCTATCGGGACCAGGTCCTGGGTGCACAAGTATCGGCGATACAGTTTGGACAATCCCTAGCAGGTTGTTGAAATTCGCTGAATCGAGCCAGACACAAGGCAAAATCAAGCGAAAAAGCGGAGTTTACTCGTGTAAATGAGCACTTTGAGCTTGGTTTTAACGCAGTAGATGGCCGAGTCAGTAGAATTTCAACGGCCTGCTATCGAGCCATTAAGCTTTTTTGGCAGATCTTTAGTTGAGGGTTTAAAGACTTTTAGTGCCGCTTTAAATAAAAGAACCTCAGACTCTTGTTCGCCCGCATAACGCGCACTTTCATAAAGTCCCGTTAGTTGCTCAACCGGACCGGCAAGACTCGGGGCTTGCAAACTAATACGCTGGGCATAGTCACGGGCACCCTCTCCCGCCTGTCGCGGTAAACCCATTTTTTCTAAACGCGCGCAATACTGTAGAAATAGACGGTCGAGCTGATCCCGTGTATTTTTCTCCCGACTTAAATACAGCATGATGAAGATGGGCAAGAGCGCAATAGCACCCGCCAACAATAAAAACACAGCGATGCGCTGAGGGTTAATAGACCCCAACAAGCCCATCAGGAAATCGTTCTGCATATTCTCATAGCCCAGCACCCACTTGGCCCAGGCGTAGTCCAGGGAATCCAGCTTTAAACGCAGTGTATTGAGCCATTGGATATGCCGCATACGCTCCAGCGCAAAGGGTGACGCCGATAAAAAATCGTCCTGCTCGCTAAACAATTCGGCGAAACTCATTTCAATACGCTCGGGCGCAACGGCCGCCGTGGGGTCAACCCGCAACCAGCCACGACCCTCGAGCCACACCTCTGCCCAGGCGTGAGCATCGTATTGATGGACTAATAAATAGTTTTCGGTGGGGTGGCGCTCCCCGCCCTGATAACCCACCACCACGCGGGCAGGCACCCCAGCGGCGCGCATAAAAAACACAAAGCTACTGGCATAAAATTCGCAAAATCCTTTTTTGGTGCCCCAGAGAAATTCATCCACCGTGTGCTTACCCAATGCCGGAGGCCTTAAGGTATAAATAAACTCCTGGTTAAATAGCCTGAGTAAGCGATTAATCAGTGCCCCTGTATCGGGTGTTTGCTGACGCCATTGCTTGGCAATTTCAATGGTTTTGGGATTGTAGCCAGCGGGCAGTGCCAACTCTAATTTATGGCGCCAGCCAGGCAGACTTTCTGGCTCAAGTTGATTATCGAGCCACGATTTAACGGAGTACTGTAACTTGCCGTTCACGGGGCTCTTGTTTACCAGACGAAAATCCCGACTCAAGGCTATGGTCGGCGACGGTGCAAGCGGTGTCGACAGCGCAAACAACCAGGGGCTTTTCGTTGCTTCCAGTGTGACCCGATAGGAGAGCGGCTCCCCACGACGCTTAATCACCTTGTCCCAGGGCTGTAGCGGCTGATTCGACCACTGCAAAAATCGACCATCGTTATAACCCCAGGGGGCTTGTTGATCCCAGCGCCGGCCATCAAAACCGGAGAACACCAGGCCACGCCAATAGAGCTGACTTTGCTCCGGCATCGGCCCATCGAACTCAACACGAAAAGCGATTTTCCCACTGCGCCCCAGCTTGGTCATATCACCGGGGGACATACTGTCACTCACCCCAGTAGTGCCACTGTTCTGTTGGGGCACCGCCCACAAGGAGCCAAGACGCGGCATAACAATAAACATCACCAGCATTAAAGGGATGGCTTGCAGGGTTATCGCCAGTGCCGTACGCAGTGCTGTTGTGGGACGACTCGGTTCGGCCGCGCCGTGCATAGCCACTAGCGCCGCTGTCACGGGTAACAAAGCCGCTAGCACCAGTAAGCTGCTGACAATGGTGCTTGAAAACAGGCTCTGTAGAATAATAATCAGGTAGGAAAGGTAGAGTAGCACCAGAGCATCGCGGCGGTGGTGAATCTCCAACAACTTCAGCACATAACCCGTGAATAACAGGGCCACCATGGGCTCGAGTCCATTCATGCGCCCATAGTGCAAAAACAAACCGCCGGCACAGGCCCCGGCCAAACTCCATTTCAGCAGGCGGCCCGGCTGACGCCAGCGCTCACGGTAGAGCTGGATTTGCCACAGGGCCGCGATAATGCCCGACAGCGCCACCCAGGGAGGGAGGTGTTCGAGATGAAGCCCGATGCTGATAACCACACTCACCAGCAGCCAAAAAAGGCAATCCCTGGGGATTTGCCAAAGTGGTCTCACAGCAGCTTACCCGCGACTTTAGGCTGTTCAAACAGGGCCAATTCACGCAATACCGTATCCCGGTGAGCGCGACCTGTGCCGGGTGCCAATTCAAGACCCGGTAGCCGCAGACCATAAGTCTGCGAGGTCTCACTGAGGCGTAGAGCCCAGGCACAAAGGCGGGACAAGCGAGCTTCCTTGTCCATACCCGACAATGCCCCCCAGTCGAGCCAAAGCTCATCGTCGATGGCATCGGCGTAATGCTTGGTTTGCAAACCCTGCTCCCGGGCATATTGCTTCCAGGCGATATGACGCAGGGATTCACCGAGACGATATTTTTCCAGGCCAACGAAATCTTCGCTACCACTATTATGGGCCATATAATTCTGCGGGGGAGGCTTGTCACCCAGCCCTGCTGTCGCCTGCGGGGGCAGGGGCGCATCGATGGCCTTTGGATAAACCAGGGCCGCAGTGTCAAATTGCAAATAGGTCCAGGCCTTTAACAAACCCAGGGGATAAACACTGCGCACCGTAATCCGCTGAGCTTGAAACCAACCACGTTTTGTTACTGGGACGGAGAGATAGACCGCTTTGATTTCACGCCCAACCAGGGACTCAACAATCGGGTCAACCCCGGGATGGGAGAATTCAATACTGTAGCGTGAGCGCTTGCCCGTCTGGCTCAATAAATATTCAAACTCGGCGGTGTCACCCGCAAAACCCGGTGTCGCCTTGCCGCCTTCAATCTGCAGACCCGATAAGTTTAAAAAGGTGTGGAAAACGCCGATAACAAATATCGAAGCCAGCAAAAAAGTGAAGCCAAAAACCAGATTATTTTCGAAATTGGTGGCAATTAACCAGAGCAGAATTAGCAGGACGAAATAGAAAAATCCAACACGAGTGGGGAAAATAAACAGTTTACGATTGTCGAGCCTGACTTTTTTAAGCGGTGGCAAGCGCCTCTCTATCCATTGCTGGTAGCGATTATTAATTGCCTGGCGCCAGCCTTTGTTCATTAGTAAATAATGTTCACGTCAGTTTAAATGATATCGACCGCATTCAAGGTCTGTTGAATGAGATTCTCGGCCCGATGCTCGCCACCACTGACCGGTAAACGGTGGGCGCAAACCGGCGCAAAGACGGCTTGAATATCCTCCGGTATCACATAATCTCGGCCATCCATTAAGGCCCATGCTCTGGCGCTTTTCAGCACTGCCATGCCACCGCGCGGAGAAATACCGTACTCGATATCGGCATTATTGCGGGTGAATTGCAGTAAGCGTTGTAAATAGTCCACTAAACTATCGGACACTTTAACGCGATTGACGCCCCCCTGAATGGCTTCTAATTGAGCGGGCGTTATGCCTCGGTTTAAGGCCGTGAGTTTTAAACGCGGGTCAGCACCCGATAACAACTGGCGTTCAGCATCCGGATCCGGATAACCCAGGCGCAGGCGCATTAAAAAACGGTCGAGCTGAGATTCCGGTAGTGGAAAAGTTCCCGACTGAGAAAGCGGATTTTGCGTGGCAATCACATAAAAAGGTTTTGGTAGTTGCCGAGTTTCACCTTCAACACTGACCTGCCCCTCCGCCATGGCTTCCAGTAATGCGCTTTGGGTTTTCGGCGTGGTGCGATTAATTTCATCCGCCAACACCAGCTGATTAAATAAGGGGCCGGGGTGGAATTCAAAGGCTGCTTTATTTCTGTCGTAAACCGACACGCCGATAATATCGGCGGGCAGTAAGTCGCTGGTGAACTGCACGCGGGTATAGCTCAAACCGATAGCGGCGGCGAGTGCCTGGGCCAATGTAGTTTTACCCATGCCCGGTAGATCTTCGATCAATAAGTGGCCACCGGCGTAGAGGCAGGCAAGAGCCAAACGCACTGAATGTTGTTTGCCGACCAGCACGCTTTCGACGCGCTCGACAATGGCTTCGGTGATTTGTTGGCTTTGCTTAGTCAAATTAGTTGATCCAAATTAGCTCACTGAAAGTCAGCAACGGTTCAAATAAGTGCCAGACCCCGTTGTAAATCCGCTTTTATATCTTCAATCGCTTCAAGGCCAACGGCAATGCGAATCAAATTTTCGCTAATACCCGATGCCGCTTTATCTTCAGCACTGAGTCGACCGTGAGTGGTCGTGGCCGGATGAACAATGGTGGTCTTGGCATCACCAAGATTCGCCGTTAGGGAAAGAATGCGGGTGCTGTCGATCACTTGCCAGGCTTGCTCGCGCTCGCCAACGACACGGAAAGACAAAACACCACCAAAGCCACTTTGCTGTTGGGCCGCTAATTCGTGGCCGGGGTGGCTTTCCAGTCCCGTGTAAAACACCGTTTCGACACTGGGCTGCTCATCAAGCCAGCGCGCCAGTTTCAACGCACTGGCACTGTGAGCCTCCATGCGCAGGCGCAAAGTCTCGAGACCTTTGAGAAAAACCCAGGCATTAAAAGGGCTCATGGTCGGCCCGGCCGAGCGGACAAAACCCAGTACTTCATCCATTAATTCACTGCGACCCAGGGCGACACCACCCATACAGCGACCCTGGCCATCGAGGTATTTGGTGGCAGAGTGAATAACAATATCGGCACCCAACTCCAGTGGCCGTTGCAGGGCCGGCGTGCAAAAACAATTGTCGACCACCAGTAGTACATCGTGACGTTTTGCCAACGCCGACAAAGCAGCGAGATCACCGACCTCACACAAAGGATTAGAGGGCGTTTCGAGAAACAGCAACTTTGTTTCGGGGCGAATCGCCGCCTCCCAAGCGGATATATCTGTTAAAGGCACAACACTGGTTTCAACGCCAAACTTACCGAGAAACTTGTTCAGTAGTACCGTGGTGGTGCCAAATACGCTGCGTGAACAAACAATATGATCGCCACTTTTCAGCAGGGCCAGGCAGGTGCTGAGAATCGCCGCCATACCCGATGATGTGGCCACCGCCTGCTCTGCACCTTCTAATGCTGCAATGCGCTCTTCAAAGGTACGCACCGTTGGGTTGGTGTAGCGCGAGTAAACATTGCCGGGCTGTTCACCACTAAAGCGCGCCGCCGCCTCAGCTGCGTTGGCAAAGACATAGCTCGAGGTCGTATAAATGGCCTCGCTGTGCTCGCCTTCCATCGAACGTCGCTGCCCTGCCCTGACGGCCAGGGTGTCAAGCATGGCGCCTGCCAGGGGGTCTTCTAAATAATCATCCGTCAACTCGTTCATTTAGTGTATTCCCGCCGAAGAGTTGTGCAGTCCAATCACTTCCGGCGAAGCACCGGCTGCCTTTTCCTGCTTGGCATTCTCACTGCGAGCCACCGCCAGTTGATTTAAATACGCGTCATCGACATCGTTGGTGATGTATTCGCCGGTAAACACCGCACAATCAAATTGCTTGATATTGGGATTCCCCTCCATGCCACTGGCAATTAGGTCTTCAATATCTTGATAAATCAGCCAGTCGGCACCAATCAGCTCTGCCACCTCGTCGACACTGCGGTCGTGGGCAATCAGCTCGCTGGCCGTGGGCATGTCGATACCATAGACATTGGGATAGCGCACCGGCGGCGCCGCTGAAGCCATATAGACTTTATTGGCACCGGCATCCCGTGCCATTTGAATGATTTCACCGGAGGTGGTGCCACGCACAATGGAATCATCCACCAGCAATACATTCTTACCCTGAAACTCCAATTTAACCGGGTTGAGTTTTTGTTGCACCGATTTCCGGCGCTGCTTCTGCCCCGGCATAATAAAGGTGCGACCGATGTAGCGATTCTTCATCAGGCCTTCGCGAAATTTAACGCCCAGTTTTTCGGCCATGGCCTGGGCCGACACACGGCTGGTATCGGGCACCGGAATAACCACATCGATGTCGTGATCGGGCCGTTCGCGCAGTAGTTTAGCCGCCAGCTTTTCACCCATGCGCAGGCGTGCCTTATACACCGAGATATTGTCGAGCAAGGAATCGGGCCGCGCGAAATAGACCTGCTCAAAAATGCAGGGGGCTAGCTCAGGGTTTTCGGCGCATTGCTGGGCGTGGAAGTTGCCGTCAGCATCAATATAAATGGCCTCACCGGGGGCGACATCCCGCTCCAGCTCAAAACCCAGCACATCGAGAGCGACACTTTCCGAGGCGACCATATATTCATAACCCGCATCGGTGCGACGTTTGCCAAACACCAGGGGACGAATACCGTAGGGGTCGCGAAAGGCAAACAGGCCGTAACTGGCGATCATGCCGACCACGGCATAGGCGCCACGGCAGCGGCCATGAACACGCGACACGGCGGCGAAGACGTCGGCCGGTTGGGGTTGCAATTTACCCTGCAGCTGTAATTCATGGGCGAAGACGTTGAGCAGAATTTCGGAGTCGGAATCGGTATTGACATGGCGTAAATCCGATTTAAAGACGTGCTCTGACAACTCGGTGGAATTGGTCAAATTGCCGTTGTGGGCCATGCAAATGCCGTAGGGCGAGTTGACATAAAAGGGCTGTGCCAGCGAGGGGCCAGAACTGCCTGCCGTGGGATAACGCACATGTCCGACACCCATCGGGCCAACTAACTCCTTCATGTGGCTGCTTTTAAAAACATCGCTCACCTGGCCAATATTTTTACGCTGATGCAACTGGCCATTCATGCAGGTCATGATACCCGCCGCGTCCTGACCTCGGTGTTGCAGCATAATCAATGCATCGTAGAGCTGCACATTTACATCACTTTTACCAACAATTCCAACCACGCCACACATCGTAGGCTTCCTCTAAAAAAGCTGTTTAATCAAAGTAGAAACTGCAGCTGCAGCCTCCCGCGCCCAATCTTCAAAACGTAAGAATTGAGGAATGAGTATAGACTGGCGCCACCAGGAATCCTGCTCGACTGGTAATACAGCCGGCAAAATCACTAAAATGGCCATCACAATAATAGCGCCTCGGGCGGCACCAAAAAGCAGGCCCAGTAAGCGGTCGGTGCCACTCAGCCCCGTGGCATCGACTAACTTGCCAAGCAGGAAATTCAACAGGCCGCCGACCAATAATACGGAGACAAATATTCCCGCCCAGGCCGCCAGAAAACGCAGTGACGCGGTGCTAATAAATTCCACTAAATAAGAGGCCAACGGCTGGTAGAGCAGCATGGCAAGTGCCCCCGCGGCAAACCAGACAGCCAGAGACATCGCTTCTTTAATCAGGCCTCTAACGAGACCAATCGACATGGATAAACACAGGATGGCGATGATCGCCCAGTCAGCCCAATTCACAGGTAAGGGTAGCTCTTGATAAGGGATTGCAGTTTAACAAAAACAGCCGGAGGGATCAGGGTTCAAACTCCAGTAACAGGGTACTCAGTTTATATTTGCGTTCAATCGTCTGCTGCTGCTGAAGCATGGTTTTCTTCGCGACCTTGGGACCGACATAAATGCGATAGTGGGTCTCGCCACCGATAAGCACGCTGCGGCTATAGGCTTTATAGCCATCGGCCAGTAACTGGTCGACCAGGCTTTGCGCTTTGGCGCGCTCACCCAGGCTCGCCACTTGCACTATCCATGCACGGGGTATGCCCTCGGCATTGAGACCCGAGGGCTGATCCTGCGAGTCGCTGTCAGCACCACCACTGCGCTCAGCCACGGCTCTGCTCTCATCAAAGCGGAACATCTCATCATGGGAGGCCGCCCCTGTCGCACCTTGAATCGGACCGGCTTTTTCAATATCGACGCTCTGAATGTCGGGAGCCGTCGGGATAGTAGAGCGAGTATCGACAATGTAGGAGCCATCAAAATCGAATAATATCGGCAATACGACTGTCGCCAGCGCCAGCAGTACCAGGGCGCCAACCAGGCGTTGCTTCATCCCTTCGTTCATCGCTTTCATCTGCGAACCCTATCCTCTTTCTGAGCCCTTGCTTCAATCAATGCCAATACTTCAGCCACGGTAAAAAAAGAACCGAAAACCAGGAGGGTGTCTTCTGGCTGCATCTGCTGTAGGGCCCCCGCCATGGCCGCCGCGACATCATTATAAGTACTCACTGGCACACCGTCAGATTCGTCGTTTTGCACAACATCAACAATATCAGCCGGTTTGGCGGCTCTGGCCACATGCGGCAATGCCGCGAGGTGCCAATGGCCGACGAGATGGCGCAGGGGCGCAACTATACCGGCAATGTCTTTATCAGCCATCACCGAAAACAGGGCGTGTAGGGAGCCCGGTTTATGCCCTTGCAGATTTTCAACCAGGAGTTGAGCCGCTGCCGGGTTATGGGCGACATCGAGAACAATATTTTTTCCCTGGTAAGGCAATTGCTGCAAACGACCGGGAAGGCTGGTACGGCTAAACACCGCCTGTACAGCTTGTTCGGTAATGGATTCACCGAGGGCCAATAATGCCTGCACGGCACAGAGGGCACTGGGCAAAGGTACCTGGGGTAGAGGTAGATCGCTGAAGGTGTGGCGCTCGCCGCTATTATCCAAGCAGCGCAAAGTGAGCTTTTCATCTGTACGTTGATAAGAAAACTCAGCGCTACCGAGCACACAGGGCAGCGCACCGAGTGTCTTCAATAGGGGTAAGAGTGTTGCCGGCATATCGTCATCGGCGCAAATCAAAGGCCTGCCCGCACGGGCAATACCCGCTTTTTCCAGGGCTATTTGCTCACGGCTATTGCCCAGCCAGCTCTCGTGGTCGAGGGCGATACTGGTAATAATAGCGACATCGGCATCGACAATATTGACCGCATCGAGGCGACCACCCAGCCCGACTTCAAGCAGCGCAAGGTCGAGGCCGGCTTCTTCAAAAATCAGCAGCGCAGCAAGGGTGCCAAACTCAAAGTAACTCAGGCTAATGGTGCCACGCGCCGCTTCAATGGCCGCAAAGGCCTGACACAGCGCTTCATCACTGACCGGTTCGCCGTCAATGCGCACACGTTCGTTATAACGCAGTAAATGCGGGGAGGTATAGGCACCGACACGACGCCCCTTGTGCAGCAGTATCGCTTCCATAATAGCGACCGCCGAACCCTTGCCGTTGGTACCGGCAACGGTAATAGTTTGCCTTGCTGGGCGGGTGAGCTTGAGGGCTGCCGCGACTTTGGCGATGCGCTCCAGCCCAAGATCAATTTCGTTGGGGTGGCGAGCCTCGAGTAGCTGCAACCATTGCTCAAGCGAGCGCCCGCTGGCAGCGCACTCGCCCTGCCCTGCCAAAGCTTTACTCCTCGGCAGGGGCTTCAGTTTCAGCCTCATCCACGTCTGGCGTGCTCTCGGGCTCGGCTTCGCTGACAAGCTCGGTCTCAGGTTCTGCAACATTCATAAACTTACTCAGCAAGCTCGCCACGGTATTGCGCATTTCGAGACGGGAAACAATCATGTCGATAGAGCCGTGATCGAGCAGAAACTCACTGCGCTGAAAGCCCGGTGGGAGCTTCTGGCGAATAGTCTGCTCAATAATATTGGGGCCCGCAAAACCGGCTCGGGCTCCCGGCTCGGCGATATTGATATCACCCAGCATTGCCAAACTGGCCGAGACACCGCCGTAGACCGGATCAGTCATCACTGAAATATAGGGGATGCCCGCCTGCTTGAGGCGTTCAATAATGGCGCTGGTTTTGGCCATTTGCATTAAGGAGATCAAGGCCTCCTGCATGCGCGCACCACCCGTGGCAGAAAAACACACCAGGGGCAGGCCTTCTTTCAAACACAGCTGCGCCGCCTGGGTGAATTTCTCACCCACCGCATAGCCCATCGAACCACCGTGAAAGGCAAATTCAAAGGCAACGGCAACCACCGGCTGTTGATAAAGAGCCCCGCGCATGGCGATCAATGCATCTTTTTCACCCGTCGCCTTTTGCGCTGCGGTGAGGCGATCTTTATATTTTTTAATATCTTTAAACTTGAGCCTGTCAACGGGCTCAATATCGGTACCCAGCTCAATGCGGTTTTCATCGTCGAGGAAAATATCGAGACGTCGCCGAGCACCAATCCGATGGTGATGATCACACTTGGGGCAAACATCGAAGTTGCGTTCTAACTCAGGTCTGTAGAGCAAAGCACCACAGCGAGGGCATTTTTTCCAGAGTCCTTCGGGAACACTGTTGCTGCGTTGGTTTTTCTTCGGTCCCATACCACTGGGTCTTATCTTGTCTAACCAGCTCATCCATTTAATCCAAATAAGGGGTTTGTATTATGACTGTTCACGTCAATGGGTCGCTTTAGTTTCAAGCGTAAAAAGTTGCACAAATTATAACCTGTAATCACAGTGATTTACTGCGCTTTACGGCCTTGATAAAGGCTTTTAATGCAAGATGATCCTTTTTACCCGGTGCCAGCTCTACCCCACCGCTGACATCGACGGCGTAGGGTCGCACAGCCTGAACGGCAGCCTCTACATTATCGGGGTTTAAGCCACCCGCCAGAATCAGCTTATCACTCGCCAGGCCGTCGATACGCCGCCAGTCAAAGGTCTTCCCCGTGCCGCCAAACTTATCGGGCTGCCAGGCATCAAAAAGATAACCGCAAGCGCCCGGGTAAACCGCCATCGCTTGTGAGGGATCGAGGTCGGGGGACATGCGCAGGGCTTTAATATAGGGCCGCTGAAACTGCCGGCAATACTCTTCAGACTCATCACCGTGGAATTGCAGCAATTGAAGATTGGTCAGTGCCAGCGTCTCTTTGACCACCTCGGCGTCTTCATTGACGAATAGGCCAACCGTGGTCACAAAGGGGCCAAGCTCAGCCACAATCTGCGCGGCGACACGGGGCGTGACATAGCGAGAGCTGGGGGAATAAAACACCAGGCCAATAGCATCGGCACCGGCTGCGACGGCAGCTTGAGCATCTTCGGAGCTGGTAATACCGCAAATTTTTACTTTGGTTGTTAACACAGAGGGCGTCAAATCAGCGTTTCAAAAAAGAGTGGCGCTATTCTAGTGGCTAGGGACGCGCTTGGCGATCAATAGATCAACTATCTATTTTGCCAGCACTGCGCTCACTAGGCTTTAAGCAAGATTTATTGAACCGCACCTGCCCCCAATAAATACGCCGGCGGCTGTCTATAGGGCAAGGTGAATTGCTCGGGGTAGCCAACGTCAAGCAAATATAAACCCGTAGCGGGCGCAGTGGCGGCAGCTTTGGTACGGTCACGCCCGTCAAGTAAGCGCTTAACCCAGCTTACCTTTTGCTTACCCCTGCCAACCTCCATCAAGGCACCCGCGATATTGCGTACCATATGCAGCAAGAAAGCATTCGCCCGTATTTCGATGGCGATAATATCGCCCTGCTGAAAAACCTCAATAGATTGAACATTGCGCATCGGGGTATTGGATTGACAACCAGCGCCGCGAAAGGCAGAAAAATCCTGCTCACCAAGCAATGCCTGTGCCGCCTCTGCCATGGGCTGAGCGGATAAGGGGTAGCGACACCACGATAAACCACTGTGCATAACGGCCGGCTTCACCGGACGATTCCAAATTAAGTATCGATAAGTACGCGAGACCGCGCTAAAACGCGCATGAAACTGCGCGGGCATCTCATCAACCCAATGCAAACGAACACTGGGTGGCAGATTGGCATTGGCCCCTAGCACCCAGTTGCGCGGCTCGCGTAGAGCGGTGCTATCAAAGTGAATGACTTGATGCCAGCCGTGAACGCCGGTATCGGTTCTGCCGGCACAGGCGACACGTACCGGGTGGGCGGCCACGCTCGACAAGGCTTTTTCAACCACCTGCTGCACGCCAGTGCAGTGGGATTGACGCTGCCAGCCACAAAACTGACTGCCCTCATATTCAACCACCGCACCATAACGCAAAGTGCCCGAGGGCAATTTCTCTCCCTCGGGCACTTTGCAGTTAGGTAAATAGCTCCAGTTATTATCCGCTGGCATCTTTCCTTACACTGTCACCTATCAAGTCGCTAATTGTCCTTTTAATCAACCTATCTTTGCAAGTAATTCATTCGCCTGCTGCTTCTGCTCGTCGCTACCATTACTCAGTACCTCGGCAAGAATATCTTTGGCGCCGGACTCATCACCCATGTCGACATAGGCCTGCGCCAACTCTAACTGAGTATTGCCTTCATCTTCGCCAACTTCAAGATCGAGTTCATCATCGCTGTCAAAATCGAAGCTATCCAGGCTGAGCTCAAGGCCTTCCCCGTCTTCGCTTTCAAGCTGCGTATCCTCTAGTTCCGCATCAACGATATCGAGGTCAGGTAACTCCATTTCATCAGCGGCAAGCTCAGGCAGTTCCAGCGCATCGATTTCTGCATCAGGTAATTCGATATCAATTTCTGAGGAGGCTTCGTCGCTTAAAATATCAGCGGATAAATCATCAAGCTCATCGGGCAATGAAATATCACCAAACAGTGCGTCCTCGAGATCTTCATCAGATTCTTCGCTGGCACTTTCTGTCTCGGCTTTAGCAGGCTTGAGATCAAGCTCCATTTCACTAAGATCCAACTCCACGTCGCTGAGATCCAGCTCCGCATCCGCCTCACTCTGATCACTATCGACAAAGCTACTTTCCAGGTCGGCCTCTAGTTCAGTACCGAGTGAAATCTCATCAAGCTCTGCCACAAACTCATCTGCGGCATCAGTTTGGGGCTCTGCCATATCGGAAAGGTCGAGCTCCAGACCTTCAATCCCCAACTCTTCGGCAACCTGTTCTTCCAGTGTCGGCTCGCGCGGCGCGTCGGCGGACTCCTCAAATACCTCTTCCTGAATATTGGCTCTTAGACGATCAGCTGTCTCCGTTGCCGTTATGTCTCCAAGGGCAAGCAAGGTCGGATAATAGGCGTCGAAACCCACAGCATCTTGTTGGGCAGCGAACAAATCGAGTCGCTTCAAATGTAGCTTACTGTCATCCGGGGCAGCCTCGATGGCTTTTTCGATAACACTTTCAGCTTCACTAAAGTTACCCAGCGACAAATAGATATCCGCTTCGCCGATAGGATCGACGTCCTCAACCACCTCCACCGGAATGTCTTCTTCACTCTCCGGTGCCGCAAACCTAGGCTCAGCTTCGACTAGCGAGTCTTCTTCTACCGGGCTATCTACCGCGAAAGCACTCTCATCTTCAAACGTAGGCGTATCGACACCAGGGCTTAAGAAGGGCTCAACCTGTTCCGATTGCTCCTCCTTCTTGCTCTTCACTAGCAGTAGTAAAACGCCTAACAGGACGACGACTAAGCCAAGTAGGGGCATCCAGTTGGACTGTATAAAAGCAAAAAGTCCGCTCAGCGGACCTTTAGCCGGAGCTTCGGGTAGCGGCCCCTTTTCAGCGACCCCGCCACTATCACTAGCAGGGGCTGCAGTTTCTACAGCAGCCGTTGCGGCGGCATCAATTTCAGTGGCACTGTCGTCAGTATCGCTAGTGCCTGACACAGCATCATCAGCTCTAACGCCAAGTTCGACGGCTTTTAACTCGTCGCTCTCAAGCTCAAGAAGTTTCGACGTGGTGCTTAATTGCGCTTCGAGGCCCGCCAGCTTTGCCTTCAGCTCCAGGTTTTCGCGCTTTGAGCGATCAAGTTCTTCCTGGGCAATACCCAGTTCATTTTGCAGTACGTCTGAAGAAGCAGAGCTGCCTTCGCCACCCGCTGTACTGCCTAAGACCGACGCAGTCGAGCTACTGGTTTCGGTCGGCGTCGACAAGCGCAGCAAGCCGTCTTTAGAGTCAGGTATTTTCTTCACTGTGGGGGCCGGCACATCACCAATCAACTCGCGAACCGCCGTTTTTTTATGCTCTTCTTTCCAGGCGCGAGATTGTTCGGCAACCACTTGCTTCGCCCGATTGGCACTTGTCAATTCAACACTCGCCTGATCCGGCAGGCGCAAAACCGCTCCCTTTTTCAGCAAGTTCGCATTGCCATTCATAAAAGCACGGGGGTTGGCTGCGTGGATGGCCACCATGCGCTGTTGCACGGTGCCGGCGTCAAGTTCAGTTTGTGAGGCTATTTTCCACAGAGTATCGCCCCCTTTAACCCGATACTGAGCGCTGCCCCCGGTAGAGCTTGTTGCTGTAGTAGACGTTTGTTGGGCAGGAACGCTACGGGGCTGCTCAGGCGCTGAGCGAGGCTTTTTAGTCGCTGGTGAGGCAACGGCAGCCTCTGTACTTATTGCTGCCTTGTTGGTATCAAAAACGGGCAAATCGAGAAACAGGGTGTATTCACGCAACAATCGACCCGCTGGCCATTCCAGCTGGGCAACAAAATCAAGGTAAGGCTCTTTAATGGATTCTTTTGAACTGACTTTAATAATGGGGTGGTCGGCATCGGATAAATCGGCCTTAAATTTCAAATCAACGAGATGAAATTCCCAGGCCACACCAGCTCTGTCAAAATCCTCCTTTGATGCCAGGCCCACAAAAATCTGGTTTTCATCGGCATCGCCAACATTGACGAGTTCAATCTCCGCTTTAAAGGGTTCATCCAGTGCCGAGTGTAATGTCAACTCGCCCAACCCCAGGGCCGTAACCCAGCAGGAGAAACCCAGAGCAAAAAGCCCCGTCAGTACAGATGATTTACGCAACGCCATGATCCTTTACCCTTTTTATGTCCCTGAGCTTTGACTAATTTATTGTGTGGAAGGACAAGTTTTTATTGTCAGAGCAGAGCTCGATTTCGAGCCCTGCAATCCCCACCGCTAATAAATGGATAAGTTACAACAGTAGAATGTTGTAAGCATTTATTATAGATAGGATTCTAGCAAGAGTTGGGTAATGGCTATTGCGTTTTTTGCCGCACTTTTGCGCACATTATCTGACGTGATCCACAAATTCAGCGCATTTTGTCGCGCTCGGCTCTCACGGACACGCCCGATGCAGGTTTTGTCGGAACTTTGCAAATCCGTGACCGGGGTCGGTTGCCCACTTTGTTCAGGCCCTGCAAAGAGGCTAACACCGTCGATGCCGCTAAGAATTTGTGTCAATTCTTCAGCACTAAAGGGATAGCGCGTTTCGATAGTCACGGACATGCTATTGCCGTAAAACACCGGCACTTGAATACAGCTCACATCGACGGACAGGGCGTCAGCTTCGAGTAAACGCTGCAGCTCCGTGGCCGTACTCACTTCAATCATCGTATAACCATCATCACCCATGGCCCCAACTTCGGGAATCAGGTTAAAAGCAGACTGCTGTACGAAAACCTCGGCTTCTGCAGGTTTGCCTCCAAGCAGCCCTGCCGACTGTGTGGCCAGTTCACTGACACCGGCCTTGCCAGCATTGGAGGCAGACATGCAGGCAACAACACTGACGCTGGTAATTTCTACTTCCGCATTAACCGGCTTAAGCAGCAAGGCCAGCTCTGCAGCAAGGCTTCCCGGCGTAGCAATAATGTTTTGGCCGCCCAGGCTGGCGAATTCTTCACCCTGTAAGCTCGCTGCAATCACTAAGGGTACGCTGCTGTCAGCGCGAAAAGCCGAGGAACAATCAATCGCCAGACACCCGGCATCGACAGCCTGGGGCACGTATTCGGCGGCCACCTCTGCGGGCACCGCAAACAAAGCCAGGCGCACGGTGGAAAAATCAAAGTCGGCCAGATCCGTAATAGCCGCCGGACGTTTGGCGATCATCGTCGTTTCACCGGTAGAGTTAGCACTGGCCACCGGGAAAATCTGACCAATGGCAAACTCGACCTCACCCAACTGCTCAATAATGGCTTCGCCAACAGCTCCCGTGGCACCAATAACAGCAATATCAACAAATTCAGACATTTAGCACTCCACTAACGAGATCAATTATTCAAGATTCGAAAACACCGTCGCTTGACTAGTGCTCTAAGAGGATTCGCAACATACGACGCAGGGGCTCGGCCGCACCCCAAAGTAGCTGATCACCAACGGTGAAGGCTGACAGGTATTCACCACCCATATTCATCTTGCGCAAACGGCCCACCGGCACCTGTAACTTGCCGCTGACCGCCGCTGGCGATAATTCATTCAAACTGTCATCGCGATGGTTGGGAACCACTTTCACCCAATCATTAGCGTTCGCCAAAATGCCTTCAATCTCTGCCATCGGCAAATCATTTTTCAGCTTAATTGTGAGCGCCTGACTATGACTGCGCATCGCTCCGACCCGCACACACAGGCCATCCAGAGGAATAGGGCTGCTTTCGCGACCGAGGATTTTATTGGTCTCGGCCTGCCCCTTCCACTCTTCACGGCTTTGGCCATTATCAAGCTCAGTATCAATCCACGGCAGTAAACTACCCGCCAGTGGAAAACCGAAGTTGTCCGTGGGCATGGCCTCGCTGTTAATAAAGTCTGAGACTTTGCGGTCAATATCCAAAATCGCCGAGGCCGGATCGGCCAGCTCACTCGCAACATGGTTGTGAATCGCGCCCATCTGGCCAATGAGCTCACGCATATTCTGCGCACCGGCACCGGAGGCGGCCTGATAGGTCATGGCGCTGGCCCATTCGACATGGCCACCGGCGAACAAACCACCGAGGGCCATCAGCATTAAGCTCACCGTGCAATTGCCACCGACAAAACAATTTCCGCCCTTCGCCAGAGCCTGCTCGATCACCGGGCTGTTCACCGGGTCGAGCACAATCACCGCGTCGTCGGCCATGCGCAGCGCAGACGCCGCATCAATCCAGGCACCCTTCCAGCCCGCAGCTCGCAACTTCGGATAGACCGCGTTGGTGTAATCGCCACCCTGACAGGTGAGGACAATATCCATCGCCTGTAGCGCCCCAATATCAAAGGCATCCGCCAACGGTGGCACATCCTGACCAATAGCTGGCCCCGGCTGACCTTGTTGAGAGGTGGTAAAAAACACCGGCTCAATCAAAGCAAAGTCGCCCTCTTCTAACATCCGTTCAACCAGCACAGAGCCCACCATGCCCCGCCAACCGACAATACCCACTCGCTTCATATTTACACTACCAAAACTTTAATTAACAACAAGTTATAACAATTATCTAAATCTATTTAGAGGAAAAATAATCTACAGCGCATCGAATAACCAGGGGCTATCTTTACGCCACTGCTGCTCAAAGGTGCTAATGGTTTCTGCATCCTGCAAAGTTAGGCCAATCTCATCGAGACCCTCGAGCAGGCATTGCTTATAAAAGGCGTCTATCTCGAAGTTCAGGCTGGTGCCATCGGGAAGAGAGATACTTTGCTGCTCGAGATTAACCAGTAGTTCATAGCCTTCATTCGCATCCACTGCAAGAAAAAGGCTTTCAACAATATCTTTCGATAAAACAATGGGTAACAAGCCATTCTTAAAGCAGTTGTTATAAAAGATATCAGCGAAGCTAGAGGCGATAACAACACGGAAACCGTAGTCGTCCAATGCCCAGGGCGCATGCTCACGGCTCGAGCCACAACCAAAATTCTCCCGCGCTAACAAAATCGACGCACCCTTGTAACGGGGCCAGTTGAGGGGAAAGTCCCTATTCAAAGGCCGCTGGCTGTTGTCCTGATCGGGCAGGCCTTCGTCCATGTAACGCAATTCATCAAACAGGTTGGGGCCAAAGCCACTACGCTTAATCGACTTCAAGAACTGCTTGGGAATGATCATGTCGGTATCGACATTGGCGCGATCAATCGGGGCCACGAGGCCAGTATGCTGCTTAAAACTTTTCATCATTCGTCCTCAAGCTGTCTCAGTCGACATCAATTCACGCACATCCACAAAGTGCCCCGCTACTGCGGCGGCTGCGGCCATTGCAGGACTCACCAGATGAGTTCTACCACCATTGCCCTGTCGCCCTTCGAAGTTGCGATTCGAGGTCGAGGCACAGTGCTCACCGGCACCCAATTTATCGGCATTCATCGCCAGACACATTGAGCAGCCGGGCTCGCGCCACTCCATACCGGCATCGATAAAAATCTTGTCGAGCTGCTCGGCTTCTGCCTGCGCCTTCACCGACTGCGAGCCAGGCACAATCAACACCTGTTTAACGTTAGCAGCAACCTTACGGCCCTTCGCTACAGCGGCGGCTGCACGTAGGTCTTCAATACGAGAGTTGGTGCAGGAGCCAATGAAGACGCGATCGACATTAATATCGGTGAGTTTCTGGCCCACTTGCAAATCCATGTAGCTCAACGCGCGGGCCGCACCCTCACGTTTAACGGGGTCGTCCATTTGCTCGGGGTCAGGTACCACAGCATCGACGGGCAAGACCATTTCGGGCGACGTCCCCCAGCTCACCTGGGGCAATATGTCCGCACCCTGAAATTCAACAACGGCATCAAACTCTGCATCGTCATCACTGTGCAGCGTCTGCCAGTTAGTCACCGCCTGCTGCCACAAGTCACCGGAGGGGGCGAACTGACGACCTTTAACGTATTCAATGGTGATGTCATCGACGCCGACCATGCCCACTCGGGCACCGGCTTCAATGGCCATATTGCACACCGTCATGCGCCCTTCCATCGACATCTTGCGGAAGACTTCGCCGCCGAACTCAATGGCATAGCCTGTGCCGCCGGCCGTACCCAAACGGGCAATCACGGCTAATACGACGTCTTTAGCGGTAACGCCAATACCCAGCTCGCCATCAACGCGCACCAGCATATTCTTCATTTTCTTCGCCACCAGACACTGGCTGGCCAAGACGTGCTCGACCTCAGAAGTGCCGATACCGTGGGCCAATGCGCCGAGAGCACCGTGGGTGGCCGTATGGGAATCACCACAAACTACCGTCATACCTGGAAGAGTCGCACCCTGCTCCGGGCCAATGACATGGACGATACCCTGACCGGCATCATTCATTTTGAATTCGGTAATGCCAAAGGCCTCGCAGTTATCGTCGAGGGTTTGCACCTGAATGCGCGCCACCTTATCGGCTATCCCAGCAATGCCACCGGCACGTTCAGCCGTCGTGGTCGGCACATTGTGATCAGCTGTCGCCAGGTTGGCATCGATACGCCAGGGCTTGCGACCGGCGATACGCAGGCCTTCAAAGGCCTGGGGCGAGGTCACTTCGTGCAGCAAGTGCCGATCGATATACAGCAGCGCCGAACCGTCGTCGCGCTGTTTAACCAAATGTGAATCCCAGAGTTTGTCGTATAAGGTAAGGCCAGCCATTGTGCTCTCCAAATGTTAGCGATGGGTGAATTTTAGAGTCGCAATCCAAATAAAACAAATTTATAATTTTTATTATTTGGATTCCAAACCGGAATAGATGATCCCAATGGACACACAATTACTCGAAGCCTTTATTGCCGTGGTTGAAAGCGGCTCATTCTCCGTCGCCGCCGAGCGCGTACATCTCACCCAGCCCGCTGTCAGCAAACGTATTGCCCAGCTCGAACAACAACTCGACTGCCGCCTGTTTGATCGCATTGCCCGCAACGTCAGCCTCACCGAAGCCGGCACCGCACTGCTACCTCGGGCGCGCAATATACTGCTCAGTGTTGAAGAGACACACCAAAGTATTCGTGATTTGTCGGGCGCCGTGGCGGGTAAACTACGCCTGGCCATCAGCCACCATATCGGCCTCCATCGCCTGCCATCGGTGCTGAAAGAGTTCACCACCCGCCACCCGAGGGTCAGGGTCGATATCGACTTTATGGAGTCGGAAACCGCCTACGAAGCGGTGCGCCAGGGGCGTTTTGAAATCGCGGTGATTACCCTCGCCCCCGAGCAACACCCCAGCTTACAGGCCTACCCCCTGTGGCAGGATCATCTGCAACTGGTGGTTGCGCCCGAGCATCCCCTCACTCAAGTCGCCAAACCGGAGGTCGCCGATCTTAGTAACTACCCGGCGATTCTGCCCGACCTGTCGACCTATACCGGGCGTAAAATCAAACAGTTCTTTGATCAGCGCGACTGTAAACTATCGACCAGCATTGCCACCAATTATCTTGAAACCATTAAAATGATGGTCTCCGTCGGCCTCGGCTGGAGCATGCTGCCGGCGATTATGATTGACGACAGCCTATGCCAACTCGACTGCGAAGACCTCGCCCTCGAACGCACCCTCGGCTACATTCACCACCAAAACCGCAGCCTGTCGAATGCAGCCGAGGCTTTTATTCAACTCCTTTGCAACTCCAGCACGCCCCTTAAAAGTAATGCCCAATGAGTAAGAAACTCGCCGCAATCACCGCCACCCCGCCGAGCGCGCATCATTACACCCCGACCGACCCGGGAGAAACCCCGCTGTTCGCAGGCAACAAACTACACCAACGCTGGCAAGCCCTCGCCCCGAAAACACACAACACCTTCGTCATAGCCGACACCCATTTTGCGGCCGGCCAGAATTTTTTAGCCGCCGCCGAGCTTTGGTTGCGGTGCGCACCGGCGACGGCCACCCTGCATTTTATTGCCCTTGAAGCGGCTCCCCTCTGCCAGTCAGATCTTAAACAGGTATTACCAGACGCGGCGCAGACCCGTGCATTAGCAAGCCAGCTGATTGAAAATTACCCCCTGCTGAGCCCAGGTTTCCATCGCCTGTTTTTTGCCGAGCAGCGCATTTGTTTAACACTGCTATTTATCGATGATGACGCCAGTTTAGAGGATGGCCTGGCGCAACTGCGGCCCAGCTTGCACCCCAGCGCGAATGCCATTAAACAATTTAGCGTTGATGCCTGGTTTATTGAAAACACGGCGTCCGAAAGACTCTGTGAACACATAAAACACCTCAGTAATAAAAATAGCACTTTGGTCAGTTTACATACCGATGAGCCAATAAAAAAACAATTACAAAATAGTGGTTTTAACATTGAATCTGTACCTTGTCGCAACGGCCAACAACACTTTTTATGCGGCCAGTGGCGCGACCCCGATGCTGAAAACTTGACTCGTAAAAAAACACAGACCGCCTCTCGGCAAAAGCGCAAGGCACGCCCCCCCGTTCCCTGGCATATCAGTGCATCTCCCCACCATTCTAAATCTCGACACGCCGCCATTATCGGCGGCGGTATTGCCGGTTGCACCACGGCGGCGGCACTGGCGCAACGGGGTTGGCGGGTGACCTTGTACGAGCGGCACGACACCCTCGCCAACGAGGGCTCGGGCAATCCTCAGGGCATTATTTATCCAAAATTATCGCCCCAGTCTTCTGCCCTGAGTCGCATTAATTTATCGGCCATTCAATTTGCTAGCCGCTACTACCAGCGCTACTGGCAAGCGTCCGAGGAGCCAACACATTTTGGTCAGCAATGCGGTGTTCTGGTGTTACCAGAAAGTGAAAAAGAAATTTCGGCTTTTAAAAAAATTGCGGAACACTTCAAACAACACAATGCGTTTATTCAACGACTCGATAAAAAGGAGATTGAAAACATTTCCGGCCTGTCGCTCGATGCTGACATCGGCCTTTACTACCCACAGCTGGGCTGGATTAATCCGCCCCGTGTTTGTCGCGCCCTAATCAAACATCCGTCAATCAGTATAGAACAGGCCAATATTACAGCCCTGACTTACGACAGTGCAGAGACAAGCTGGCAAATAAGCAGCGAAAGCAACGAGCGCTTTTCGACTGCCGACACAATAGTGCTCGCCACCAGCACATCGACGGGGCAATTTAGCCAAAGTAAGCACCTGCCGATTAAAGCCATTCGCGGGCAGATTTCCATTGCCCCGGTTAATAGTAATATCGTAAATACTCCACAATTAAAAACGGTGCTTTGTGGCGCCGGTTATATCGCCCCAGCCGAGAACGCCCTGTACACCTTTGGTGCCAGCTATAACCTCAACAACTGCAGTCTTGATATTCGCCTTGAGGATCATCAACACAATATCGATTTACTGGAACAAAGTACCACCGGCCTGAGCGCTGCACTACATATACCCGATGCCGATCAACTCAACGGCCGCGCCGCTCTGCGCTGCACCACTCTCGACTATTTACCGATTGTTGGGCCCGCACCCCATTACGATGCTTTTCTTGAGGACTATGCCGATCTACGCCGTGATGCCAGTACCGACATTCCCACCCCAGGGCAGTATTGGCCGGGACTTTATATTCACTGTGGGCTGGGCTCGCGAGGACTCAGTTATGCCCCTCTTGGCGCCGAATTATTAGCCAGCCAAATTAATGGCGAGCCGCCGCCCCTCGAGCAAGAGTTAATCACCGCCCTCAACCCGGCGCGCTTTATTATTCGCGATATGAAACGGCGAAAAATATAATACCGAACCCGCTATAAGCTCAGTAGATATTTACTCGTAAAGGAGATTAAAAACTGTCTCCCTTAGCAGTAGCAATTTGCCCCCAATTCCGCTTAACTGTGTCTTGCCTTATTCCCCTTTACAACAATATTTAACAAACCCTGGGGATATAAAAAACTTATAAATCATAAAACTCACCACTACGAGGCTAAACCATGAGCGTCACCAATAAACCGATTATTTCCGCCGATTCCCATATCGCCGAACCACCCAATTGTTATACCGACTATATCGAACCCGCCTTCAAAGACCGCGCCCCCCATGTTGAAGTGCACCCAAAGTACGGTGATGTCTTTGTTATCGACGGCCTCGACCAACCCATCCCCATGGGCCTGATCGCCGCTGCGGGCAAAAAACCTTCAGAGCTCACCGCCAGTGGTGTCAGCTTCGACGAACTACCCAGAAGCTCGTGGGATGCCACCTACCGTGTTGCCGACCAGGACACCGACGGTGTTTCCTCTGAGATCATCTACCCCACTGTCGGCATGATGCTCTGCAACCACCCCGACACCGACTATCAGTACGCCTGCTTTCAGGCCTATAACCGCTGGCTCGAAGAGTACGTCGGCAATGCACCAAAGAATCGTCTCTTTGGTCTCGGTCAGGTGGCACTGCGCAGCGTTGATGAAGGCATTAAAGAAATTGAGGATGCCAAAAAACGTGGCTTTGTCGGCGTCATGATGACCGGCAATGCCCCTGAAGCGGATTACCATGACCCCATGTATGACCCTCTATGGGAAGCCGCCGTCGATATGGAGATGCCGCTATCTTTCCACATCCTCACCTCGAAAGCCGATCAGCTTAAATCTCAGCGCGGGCCAAAAATCAACAGCTTCCTCGGCATTATGCGTGGCTGTCAGGACATTATGGGCACCTTCGTTTTCGGCGGCGTATTTGAGCGCCACCCCGAGTTGAAGGTGGTTTGTGCCGAAGCCGATGCCGGCTGGGTGCCTCATTATATCTATCGTATGGACCACGCCTACGACCGTCACCGTTACTGGATGAAAGCACCACCCCTGGAAAAAATGCCCAGTGAATACTTCCTCAACAATATCTACCTGACTTTTCAGGACGACTGGACAGCCTTCAAGCACCGCAATGAAATGAACCCCCAGCGGCTGATGTGGGCCAATGACTTTCCACACAGTGATTCCACCTGGCCCTGGTCGCAGGGTATTTTGGAGGAGCACACCCAGGATATGAGCCAGCAGGAAAAGGACTGGATTCTGCACGACAATGTCAGCAAGTGTTACAACCTGCCCATTTAAAACTCAGTGCCTAGCACTGAGTCAACAGCTCAAACAACACCCGATATTGCGCGAGCATGTCGGGTGTTGTCTTTTAGGAGAAGAAAATCATGAATTACGATATTAAAATCACCGGTGGCAGCATTGTCGACGGCAGTGGCCACGCCGCCTACCCCGGTGATATCGGCATTAAAGACGGTAAAATTGTCGCTTTGGGTAAGGCCCCCGGCGAGGCCCATCAAACCATCGACGCGACGGGTAAAGCCGTCACCCCCGGTTTTGTCGACATCCACACCCACTACGACGCCCAGGTCGTGTGGGATCGCATGCTGACCATTTCCCCCTGGCACGGCGTCACCACAGTGGTTCTCGGCAACTGCGGCTTTGGTGTGGCACCCACCCGACCCCATCAGCGCGACCTGATTGTCGGTACCCTGGAAAAGGTCGAGGGCATGAGTCCGCTGGCCTTAAACGAGGGTCTTGGCGACGACTGGCCCTTTGAAACCTTCCCCGAATATCTCGATGCCATCGAAGCACTCGGCACCGCCATTAACGTCGGCGTACTGGTCGGCCATACTCCCACCCGTCTCTATGTTATGGGTGAGGAAGCCACCGAACGCGAGGCCAGTGCCGATGAAATTGCGCAAATGCGCGACATCGTGGTCGAGGCTCTGGACGCCGGCGCCCTCGGTTTCGCCACCTCCAAGTCACCCACCCACGTCGGTTTTAAGGGCCGGCCCGTGCCCAGTCGCGTCGCCTCCCTGAGTGAACTGGAGAGCCTGGCCTCAACCCTGGAAAACCGCGATGCGGTAATGCAGGTCACGGCCGGCAAGGGCTTCTGGTTTGACGAATACGAAGACCTGACACGCAAGTACGGTATGACCATTAGCTGGACGGCCATGCTCGCCGGCATGGCCTCACCCGATGCCCACGTCGCCCAACAACAGCGTTCACGGGAACTGGCCGAGCAGGGCCTGGCCATCGTGCCTCAGGTGACGCCCCGGCCCCTGTGCTTCGAGTTTCAGTTTAAAGAGCCCTTCCCCTTCGAGGCCCTACCGGTCTTCAAGCCCATATCGAGCAGCGACTTTGCCGGTAAAAAAGTCCTCTATGCCGATACCGAGTTCCGCACTGCGGTGAAAACCAAAATGGACAATGTGCGGCCCTCCTTTCGCCTGGCCTGGGAGAACTCACTGATTTCCAGTTGCCCCAGCAAGCCCGAATACGAGGAGCGCACCGTCATCGACGTGGCGACTGAATTGGGTGTCCATACCATGGATCTCGGCTTTGATCTGGCGCTGGAGAATGATCTCGAAACCCGCTTCCGTATGCCCGTGGCGAATGCCGATGAAGACGAGGTAGAAAAACTCATTACCGATAAAAACACCGTCATCGGCCTCTCCGATGCCGGTGCCCACGCCAGTCAACTTTGCGATGCCGGTTTACCGACCTATCTACTCGGCCACTGGGTGCGAGACAAAGGCGTGATCGCCTTTGAAGAGGCGATTCGTATGCTCAGCTCCCGCCCTGCGGAAGTGTTCGGCATTAGTGATCGTGGTTTGCTGAAAGTGGGCCGCCCCGCCGATGTGCTGATTGTCGATCCAGAAACCGTGCACTGCGGCAAACTGGATCGGGTTTACGACCAGCCAGCCGGCCAGGACAGACTTATTGCCGAAGCCTTTGGTATCGAGTCCGTCATTGTCAACGGCATCCTCTTGCGTCAACACGGCAAAGACCAGCTAGACCCCAGGGGAGAATTACCCGGCCAATTGTTACGCGGGGGAGCCGCCAGTTAGCTGGCTCAGGCAATTTCAATTAACTCAGTAACACTCCGCCACAAAACCCGCAATACACATTGAGTACTGCGGGTTTTTTAATGCGGCAGCGATAACATTTACAAACTATTATCAAGGTAGACGACAGACCTGAAAAACCACCGATAGCGACCCAATGGATAAGCAGCGCATTGCTTTATTAATGAAGATACCCGTCTTCGGTGCTATTCGTGAAGAAATTATTGCCCAGCTGGTCGAGCAAGCACCAATAATCAGCATCAAAAACGGCGCTTATTTATTTCACGAAGGCGACAAGGGCACGTCGATGTATATTATTGAAAGTGGTCGCATGGCCGCCATCAAAAGTTGGGGCGGCGATGAATATTTACTCAAGCAACTCACACAGGGCGATTGCATTGGCGAGATGGCGCTGTTCGATTATTTCCCGCGCAGCGCCTCCATCATCAGCACTGAAAAAACCCAACTCTTTGAAATAACGGCCAGCGACCTGCTAAAGATTTATCACCAGGATCTGGAACAATTTACCCTGCTACAAATGAACCTGGGCAGAGAGGTAACGCGACGCCTGCGCGCTGCCGACGAACAGCTTTTTAACGAGCGCATGCAAACCACCATTGACGGTGAGAAGGTGAGTTTCCAGGCCTACGTAAAAATGCAAGAAATTCGGACGTAGACTTAATACTCCAGCATCATTTCGCTCTGACGCTGTACCAGTTCGTCAAGTCTTTGCCAGTAGCCTTGAAGTGTTTTGACACTAAGTGGTCGATCTTCTAGACCCTCATCGCGCAGAGTAATGTCTGACTGACTCGTTGTGGGCGTTACGACTGCAAGTGTCTGAGTGGAGGCCGGCAGACAGAGTTGTCGATGGGCTTTTAAGAACTCACCCAACCAGCCCTCAAGAACTAAAACCTCAATTTCTGCGGCTTCGGGGGCTGGTATATCAGCGGCAGCAAGTACCTGCTGTAAGGTCTGAATATCACTAATCGCGGCAATATCCGCACAGTGGTAATTATCGGCAATGACTCGCAACTGGCAGAGATAGGCGCTGTGTAATAAATGCAGCGCACTGTGCTCAAGCGCCCGCTGCAGCGCCTGACTGGTATTGGCCTGAGCACTCAGCTGCGCTAAAACCAGCCGCGCAGACGAGAGATGCTGACTCACCAGAGCGCGGTAACTCACTCTATTCCACCTGATAAACCCATAAAAAAATTACTTTTTACGCTTATCGGTAACCACCCATTTTTCATTTTGATAGTACACCTTCCAGCCACTGGCCTTGCCTTCAATTTCAGACTGCACATAAATTTCCTGCGTCTTTCGAGCAAAACGCACGACGGTTTTATTGCCATCGGGGTCTTCCGTAGGGGCAGAAAACAAAAAGGTATATTTAGGATCGATTTCATCTTTGTGGGGTAATAACTCTTTGACCAGAGGTGCCCGCGTTTCACGATTCTTGGGAAACTGGCTGGCGGCAAGAAATAAGCCCGCAGCACCATCGCGCAATATATAAGTGTCATCCACTTTTACGCAGTCCAGTTCAGGCATCGGCACCGGATCCATTTTCGGCGGTGCCGCCTGACCGCTGCGTAATAATTTGCGGGTGTTCTTACACTCATCCGCCGTGCAACCAAAGTACTTGCCAAAACGGCCCGACTTTAGCTGCATGTCGGCGCCGCATTTATCACACTCGATAAGGGGGCCTTCGTAGCCTTTGATACGATAGGTTCCGGCTTCAACCTCATAACCTGGGCAATCGGGATTTTTACCGCAAATATGGAGTTTGCGCGTCTCGTCGATTAAATAGCTGTCCATTTGCGTCGCACAAATACTGCAGTGATGCTTACTCAACAGGCGTTTTGATTCCGCCTCTTCATCCTCATCGGCATTAACCGCCTCATCGCCAGCAACCAGGTTCAGCGTTTCTTTACAGCGCTCTTTGGGGGGCAGGTTGTAACCGGAACAACCGAGGAAGACACCGGTACTACCGGTGCGAATCATCATCGTGCGCTCGCACTTAGGGCAGGGAATATCGGTATCGGTAGCGCCGTTCGGTGCCATGCCACCCTCTTCCGCCTGGGCTTTTTCCAGCTTGTCACTGAAGCCTGCATAAAAACGATTGAGTACATCTTTCCAGTCGAGGCTGCCATCGGCAATTTCATCGAGCTGCTCTTCAAGCGTAGCGGTAAAGCCGTAATCCATCAGATCACTGAAATTATCACTCAGACGACTGGTGACAATATCGCCGATTTTTTCCGCATAAAAACGTTTCGTTTCCAAACGCACATAACCGCGATCTTGAATCGTGGAAATAATCGCCGCGTAAGTGGAAGGTCGGCCAATGCCTCTTTTTTCAAGCTCGCGCACCAATGCGGCTTCGCTGAAACGAGCCGGGGGTTTGGTAAAGTGCTGGCGCGGTACTAGCACCAGCATGTTTAAAATTTCGCCAACTGAATATTCCGGCAGCTCGGTATCGTCTTTATTACGCAACACAGGTATGGCCCGGAGGAAGCCTTCAAAGCGCACCACGCGACCCCGTACCTGCAAGCCGTATTCACCCGCTGTGACACCAACGCTGGTGCTGGTGAATTTTGCCGGCACCATCTGACAGGCGACAAATTGTTGCCAGACCATTTCATACAAACGCTTGGCGTCTTCATCGACGCCCTGAATATCGGCAACACCAATATCGACATTCGATGGCCGCACCGCTTCGTGCGCTTCCTGGGCACCCTCTTTACTCGAGTACACATTGGGCTGCTCGGGTAAATAGTCTTTGCCATAGCGGGTGGCGATTAATTCGCGGCAGTTTTCCACCGCGTCTTTACTCAGATTGGTGGAATCCGTCCGCATATAGGTGATGTAGCCCGCCTCGTACAAACGCTGGGCCATCATCATGGTTTTCTTCACGCCAAAGCCGAGGCGCGTGCTCGCGGCCTGCTGCAGGGTTGAGGTAATAAAGGGCTTGGGCGGTTTGGTTTGGGTGGGTTTGTCGTCGCGCGAGGTGACTAAAAACTCGGCATTTTGCAGGGCGCTAACAGCGGCGACACTGCCGGCTTCACCGACCGGGCGATAGGTCTTGCCATTGTGGCTGCGCACTTCAAAGCGCACCTGCTCTTCCGTCTTCTTTTCCAGGTCGGCGTGCAGGGTCCAGTATTCTTCGGGCACAAAGGCCTGAATTTCTCGCTCCCGTTCCACCACCAGTTTCACGGCAACGGACTGTACACGCCCGGCGGAAAGCCCGCGGGCCACCTTGGCCCAGAGCAGTGGCGACACCATAAAGCCCACTACGCGATCGAGAAAGCGTCGCGCCTGCTGAGCATTGACCTGATTGGTATCGAGCTCACCGGGCTTGGCAAAGGCTTCCTGAATCGCCTTCTTGGTGATCTCGTTAAAGACCACGCGCTTATAGCGACTATCATCGCCACCGATAGTTTGTTGCAGGTGCCAGGCAATGGCCTCACCCTCGCGATCCAAATCCGTCGCCAGATAGATGGTGTCGGCATTCTTGGCCAGCTTGACCAGCTCACTGACGACTTTCTCCTTACCCGGGAGTATCTGATAATCCGCCGCCCAGTCTTTGTCGGGGTTAATCCCCATACGGGTAATCAGCTGCTTTTTGGCTTTTTTCTGCTTGTGGATAACTTTTTTTGCCGGCGACAGCTTGCGGGTAATGGCCGCTTGTCTGGCGCGCTCTTTGGGGTCGGCGGGCTTGCGATTGGAGGCCCCAGTGGGCAAATCGCGCACATGGCCAATACTGGACTTAACGATGAAATCGTTACCCAGGTATTTATTAATGGTTTTCGCTTTTGCTGGTGATTCGACAATAACCAGTGATTTACCCATGCAAACCTACAATATCATTTGGTTGAAGAAGCCCGACGGGGCTACGAGGTGCGATATATAAGGCCTGAATCACCGGCGGTCAAGGTATTTTCCAAATTTCTTTGTCGAGGGTCTCAGTTTTAAAATTATCTGGCTGCCTCTAATCAGGCATAGAAAAGCGCATTTCATGCCTGCTTTAAAGGCTTATTCGACCTTAATATTTCTCGAGATGATGCGCAGGCCGTCGGCAATCTTATCAATTTCTTCCACCTTACCCTTCTCGGGCCAATAGGCACCCAGACCAAAACTATTGCTGCAGATGGCATTGACGCTACCGGGCATTTTATCCAGGGCCCGTCGAATTGAACCATGGCAGTCCTCGGGGGCCTCCTGTTGAAACCAGCACCAGCCCTTCCAGGGTGACAACTTGCCCCGCTTGCCGCGCACCAGCAACCAGTGGCGCTGGTCGTCGTGGCGAATGTTTTTCGCCGTCCAGGGGAGCAGATAACGCACCGCCGTCGGGCTGCTGCCCTTTTGATCGGTGACCGCATCGGCAACAATTTCAATATGCAGGCCGCGCTCATTGGCATAGCGGCGCAATATCACCTGCTGCTTTTGCCGAGCCGAGGGCCGAAAAGAAGTCAATACAGAAATCATCACCAACACGGCGACGGCAATAACTAAATAACTCACAACGGTTCAACTCTAGGTGGCGTTAGGTTTACACTATAGCGCGAATCACGGAGCATCTTTATCTATGTCTTACTACAAGCACATTCTTGTTGGCCTCGATTTATCACCCGAATCACAGCTGGTTATCGATCGCGTCAAAGAATTATTCGATGACAAAGATGTGCGCATCAGTCTCTTACATGTGCAGGAACCCCTGTCCTTTGCCTACGGCGGCGATATACCGATGGATCTCAGCGAGGTGCAAGCCCAGATGGAAGAACAGGCCCACAGCCGCCTGCAGAGCTTTTGTCAGCAACTGGGACTCGCTACAGACCATGCCCACGTACTGATCGGCCAGCCGGCTCAGGAAATGCATCATTTTGCCAAAGAAAATGATGTCGACCTCACCGTGGTCGGCAGCCACGGTCGCCACGGCCTGGCTCTGGTCTTTGGTTCAACAGCCAACGGGGTATTACACGGTTCGGTGTGTGATGTGCTGGCGGTGAGAATCAACAAAGAAAAGTCGTAACATTTCAACTGGGTCGGGGTCTGACCAATAAGCCCCGATACTTCACGGACGGAGTTGTACCCCAATAATGATTGTTTTTTTTATTATTCGCAGATGCTCACGAGGCACTCTGCCCGAGACGAGTTGCTTGCCCTTTCTTTTTCTACTACTCACAGTGCTTATCAATCCACTGTTTGCCAGTGCCCCCGCGCGCGCCGAGCTCACCATTACGGTCAGCACTGCGAGCAAGGGCGAGGTGTCGACCACCGTAATAAACCCCACCGCCAAAAGGGCGTCGGACAAGCAACTTGCACAACAGCGACAACTTTATAAAAAAATAAAGCCCGATTTACAGCGAGGTGCCACGGCAAGTTTTATCAAGCATCATGACAAACTAGCCAATTATCCACTCTACCCCTACCTGGAATATGCCTACATCAGCCGCAATATCGGCTTGAGTAACCAGCGGGCTATTGACAATTTCCTGCGCGATCACGGTGATGTATCCGTGGCGAAAACACTGCGCAAACGCTGGCTACAAGTGCTTTACAAGCGGCAACGTTGGCCACTCTTTTTGTCCTACTACCAGCCCACCTCCGCCGCCACGGCCCAGCAATGCCAGTATCACTACGCACGCTATCAAAGTGGTATGAAGGAAGCTGCCCTGAACGACGCGCTACGCCTGTGGACTGTTGGCAAATCCCAACCCCAAGCCTGTGATCCTCTCTTTAAACTACTGACTGATAAGGGCAGAATCACCGAGGCCGTCGCCTGGCAGCGCTACACCCTCGCGGTGCTCAATCACAAATTTCAGTTAGCGCGCTATATCGAAGGCTTTCTCGTCACTGCGCAATATCGCAAAAAAGCCGCCTTCTATCTTGCTGTCGACCGCAAGCCGGCGCAGGTTGGTAACTATGCCCTGCTCGCTGAAGACTCCGCCGATAACCGGGCACTGATAGAGCACGCCATTGCCCATCTCGCCAGAAATCGCGCCACCGAGGCCATGAAACATTGGGCGCGCTATCGCCAAAGTCACAGCTTTGACGAAGCTTCGCAACGGCGCATGCTACCCCACCTGGTGAAGGGTCTGCACAAGCAGGAGTACGAAGAGGCCGCGCGGGGCTACCTCAACGATAATATTGGCCTGGCTGACAGTCAATTACTGGAATGGCAACTGCGTATTCTGCTGCGCGCCGATCAATGGTTAGTGCTAAAAGAGTGGATTAGCACCCTGCCCGAGGCCAACCGTATTGAGCAACGCTGGCGTTACTGGCTGGCTCGAGCGCAGTTGATGACCAGTAGCGATGCAGATGTTATCGATCAGGCCAAAACCACCTTCCGCGAGCTATCGCGCTTTCGCAGTTTTTACGGCTTCCTTGCTAGTGACCGTATTGGCAATCCCTACCGTATGGCAGAAAACCCCCTGCCGAGCGAGCCCGCCATTATCGACGCTCTGGCTAACAGCCCCGCGATGCTGCGCGTGCGTGAGCTATTTGTACACGGCGAGAATCTGACAGCGCGTCGCGAATGGTACGCCGCCACCAAAAACCTGGAAGCCGAGCAATGGCTGGTGGCCGCCCAGCTTGCCCACCAGGAGAACTGGTACCCCCAGTCAATTTTAGCCATGGCTAAGGCCAGGTACTGGGATGATCTCAATATTCGCTTCCCTCAGCCCTATCGGCAGGCCTTTGAAAAACAGGCTCAGGCGGTCGACTTACCCCTGACCCTGCTCTTTGCCATCTCCCGCCAGGAGAGCGCCTTTGCCGCCGGTGTCACCTCTCCAGCGGGGGCGAGGGGTTTAATGCAACTGATGCCAGCAACGGCCAAACAGGTCGCCAAGCGTCACAACATTCGCTACAAAAGCCGACAACAATTATTTGACCCGGAGAAAAACATCAGTCTCGGTAGCCTCTATTTCAAAGACTTAATGCAACGTTTCGCCGATAATCGTATTCTCTCCATCGCCTCCTATAATGCCGGGCCCCACCGCGTCAGCCGTTGGCGGAAAAAGACCGCCGGCAAGCTGCCCTACGATGCCTGGATAGAAACCATCCCCTACCGTGAAACCCGCCAGTATGTACAAAATGTGCTCGCCTATACGCTTATTTTTGCCCATCACCTCAAACGCGATCAGCCCCTGCTCTCGCCCGCTGAAAAACAACAACTACTGTAGTTTTTGCAATGACCACTAATCCACACTCCCGTCCACTGATAGACATTGGCCTTAATCTGGCTGACAAGCGCTTTAAGGGTGGCACCCACGGCGTGTTGCAACGCGCTCGCGATGCCGGGGTTGGCGCCTGTATTCTCACCGCCACCAGTGAATCCCTCTGCCATGAAGTGATCGACCTGTGTGAGCGCTACGCCGAAGAATTCCCCAATATGCTCCACTGCACCGCCGGTGTTCACCCCCACGATGCCAAGCATTGGCACAAGGCCAGCGCGAGTGTTTTGAAAGAGCTGGCCAGTCATAAGGCCGTGGTCGCCATCGGCGAAACCGGGCTCGACTTCAATCGGGATTTTTCACCACGGCCCGAGCAGGAACTGGCCTTTGAAGCCCAGCTTGAACTGGCCAGCGAACTACAGCTACCAGTGTTTCTCCATGAACGGGACGCCCATAAAAGACAATTAGAAATACTCCAGAGTTATCGCGACCACCTGGTTGATGGCGTGCTGCACTGTTTTACCGGCGATAAAAAAGCCCTGTTTAATTATCTCGACCTGGATTTACACATCGGCATCACCGGCTGGATTTGCGACGAGCGCCGCGGGCTTGATTTACAGAAAATGGTCCACAATATCCCCCTCCATCGCCTGATGCTGGAAACCGATGCCCCCTACCTGACACCGCGCACCCTGCGGCCCAAACCCAAATCGAGTCGCAACGAACCCGCTTACCTCCCCTGGGTACTCGACTCCGTCACAGAATTTCGCAATGAATCTGCGGAAGTCATCGCCCACGCAACAAGTATGACGAGCCGACAATTTTTTCGTTTAAAATCATAGCTATCTCTTTGCACAGATGATGTAAGCTGTAAATTTCTACAGCTTCACAATCAATAAAACCAATAATACATTTATCGAGAAGCCAACATTGAACACCCTCACCTTTGCGCCCAAAGCCGAGTTCGCTGCCATGTTAGGCGGCAGCGATGATGCCATTGACCTGATTCGCGCTGCCCTGTGTATCGCTGGTGAACACAACCCCGAACTCGATCCCGAGGACAGCTACCGGCGTCTGGCGAAATTGTCGGAGCGGGCCCGCGTGCAAATAGACACCACGCAAAGCCTCGCTGAAATTGCCGACAAACTCTGTCACCTGCTGTATCGCCAGGTCGGTTTTAGTGGCGATAGCGATGACTACTACAACCCGGATAATAGTTATCTCAACCGAGTGCTGGAAACCCGTCGCGGCATTCCTATCAGCCTCGCCCTGGTCTACATTGGGGTCAGTGAGGCCTTAGGGTTAAACATTGAAGGCATTGGTTTTCCCGGCCACTTCCTGCTCAAGCTTAATTTTGCAGAGGGCGATCAAAGCGAAGACGTCATCATTGACCCCTTCGCCGGGCAAGTACTCAGTATTGACGACTGCAAAGACTTACTGGCCGTTTCATCGGGCAATACCCTGCCCTTTAAACCCGAGTTTCTCAACAGCATTAGCAAACGCGCCATCCTGCGCCGCATGTTGGGCAATCTCAAAAATATCTACATGAATAACCATGATTACGTACAGGCGCTAAGCCTTTGCGATCGGCTGCTACTGCTCGATAAAGAGTCGGTGCAGGACCGCATTGATCGTGCCGGCGTGCTGGAAAAGCTCGAGTGCTACGAACCCGCCGCCAAAGACCTCGAACAGTTGCTCAGCCTCAACCCGACGATACAGGGCGCCCAGGCCGTGGAGAGAAAAATCGGCGAATTGCGCGCTCTGGTACAGGGCAAACCCCACTAAGACCAACGGCACAGGACCTTAACCTGGCATGTCAAAACATCGATCCAGAGGTTTAGTACCAGGCACACTATCTTTGCTTCTAGCGCTGCTAGCCTATATTTTCGGCTCAGCCCCCTTCACACCCACCCTGGCACTGTTGTTATTGGCTCTACCCCTGGCATTACTTGCCGGTTTTATGGGTGCCTGGCGGCTGGCTCTGGTGACCCTCTATTTTTCAACGTCTATCTGCTTTGTAGTGTTTTTAGCGGGGCCACTTTCTCTCCGGCTTGACTACCTGCTTCTCTTATTGAGTATCGTCGGTACAGCCCTGGCAGGCGGCCTCTTTTATTGCTACAGGCGCACCCTTCGTATCACTCAGCCAGTAACAGACGTCTCACCTGCCCCGCGCTAAAGGGCCAGCCCTTTTCTTCCCCCGAAGGGGTTTTCAAGACCGGAATACGCAGCCCATAAAGTACCTCTAGAGCCTCATCGCCGCGAATATTGACTTCCTGACAGTGCCAGTCGAGTTGTTCCAGCACCGGTGCCAGTACGTCCTTCGCCTGCTCGCATAAATGACAGCCAGTGCCGCCATAAAGAGTGACGATTTTGCTACTGTCTATTGTCATAAACTCGCCTCATCAACAATGTATTGCTGCCTATGCACTGCGCTGTCGAATCAGCCAGCACTGGTGAATACGCGGGCGGCGGGCAAAGTCTTTATCAATCGTCGCGGGGCTAATATTCTCCACTGCGAACTTGGCCTCAAGTTCAGGGGCCAGTTTAAAGCGGCGGAAATTATTGGAAAAAACCAGCACCCCGTCCTTCGTTAACAGGCCCATGCACTGTTCAACCATGCCTTGGTGGTCGCGCTGAATATCCAGCACATCATCCATTTTTGCCGAGTTCGAAAAGGTCGGCGGGTCGAGTAATATGACATCGAAGCTATCCTCCAGATCTTCATTTTCTGTCGCCGCCAGCCAGCTCATGCAATCGGCGCGCAGCAACTGGTGACGGTTGGTATCGAGCTTATTCAAGGCAAAATTGCGCCCCGCCCAGTCGACATAGGTATTCGACATATCGATACTCAGGCTCTCACTAGCACCACCCAGAGCCGCTTGCACGGTAGCCGTTGCGGTATAGCAAAACAGGTTGAGAAAGCGCTTGCCGGTACACAGCTCGGCCAATTGTTTGCGCACCGGGCGATGATCTAAAAACAGGCCACTGTCGAGGTAATCGCTCAGATTAATTTCGTAGCGAGCACCATTTTCCATCACCTCAAAGGCGTTCTTTCCCGCCTGCCGGGTTTGTTCGGTCAAACGCTGATATTGCTTGTCACCGCGCTGACGCTGGCGCTGTTTGACAAAGAACTCACTCTGCTCAGGCTTGAGTACGGCAAAGACGGCATCGCTGACCTCGGCCAGTCGTCGCCGCGCAGCACTGGCATCAATACTGGCGGGGGGTTCGTATTCCTGGACATGAATCGCGCTGCCGTAGCAGTCGATGGCCACGGCGTACTCGGGCAAATCCGCATCGTAGAGCCGATAGCAGGTAATCTGTTGGCCCTTCAACCAGGGCTTAAATTTACGCTGGTTTTTTCGTAGACGATTGGCCAGCATGGTCGCACCATCACTGAGCTTGGCTGATTGGCCCCAGGGGTCGGCAGCCGTGCCTTCCCCACCCTTTTTATCATTTGCCTTGCCAGTCCGCTCGCCGGCAAATAATTCGAACAGCAACAACTGACTTGGGATAGCGCCGTTAAAAAGTTTGTAAATTTTATGACTGCGCAAACCGAGGGCAAAGCCAAGATATTCATTGCCGGTAAAAACCCCCGCCGACCAACCTGCGAACTCGTGCTTCAACACATCGCCAAGCTCCTGATAGAGTCCCTTCAGCGTTTCCTGATCACCCAGACGTGCGCCGTAGGGCGGGTTGGTGAGTAGTAAGCCGGTGCTGCTGTCCGGTAACTCGGGCCGTTGTAAGGCACTCACGGCTTGACGCTTCAACTCAACAGACTCACTGAGACCCGCCTGTTCGACATTGCGCTGTGCGGCGGTGAGGGCCCTGCTGTCCTGGTCATAGCCACAAATAAGCGGTAACTGCCCCGCTAGACCCTGCTCACGGCGCTCACTGGCCTCATCGCGCAGGCGCTGCCAAATATCGGGCTGATGACCGTGCCAGTGATTAAAGCCAAAACTCTGTCGTTGTAGGCTGGGAGCGATGTCGGCGGCCATCATTGCCGCTTCAATCAATAAGGTGCCACTACCGCACATGGGGTCAACTAGCGCGCTGTGTTGACCCGGCCATCCGGCGCGAATTAACAAAGCAGCGGCGAGGTTTTCTTTTAAAGGTGCAGTGGTCTGGGCGATACGATAGCCGCGCTTATGCAAGCTCTCGCCGGAAAAGTCGAGACTCAGCGTCACCTTTTCCCGAGCAAAGCGGGCGTTAATCCGAATATCGGGCTGGCGTAAATCGACATCGGGGCGATTGCCGGTGGCCTCGCGAAAGTGGTCGACAATGCCATCCTTGACCCGCTGTGCGCCGTACTGGGTGTTGTTGACACCATCGCCCGTGCCAATGAAATCAATGGCGATGCTGACATCTTCGGAGAAGTGCTCACTCCAGTTGACCGCAGCCACACCGGCGTACAGCTCATCGGCGCTGGCGACGGAGAAACTGCTGATCGGCAAGAGCAGTCGATTGGCCAGTCGCGACCACAGGCAAACCCGATAAGCACTCTCGAGGTCGCCTTTAAACTCAACGCCGGCAACGGTTTCACGCAGCTGGCTTAAACCCAGGCTTTCAAGCTCTTTAAGAAGAAGGCCCTCTAAGCCCTTGGGACACGTTGTAAACCAGTAAGTCGGCGTATTTTGATCTTTCATTGATGATTCCACAGGGGTAATAAAACGAACAATTGTTAGACAAAGAAAATCTTCGACAGGGTCATGGCTTTTTGGTCAACTTGAGTGGCTTTAATAAAAATGACATTTATTGATCACCACAACGTTGTGGTTGAAGGAGCATTACCCCCGATGAAAAGACAAAAAAGAGATCCCTCCCAACGCGCCTATCTTAAAGGATATCAGCTCGGATTTGACGGTCGTTCGAAAGATACTTGTCCCCATCAAACAAATAGTGTTTTTGCCCATGAATGGATGAATGGTTGGCGAGAGGGTCGGGACGACCAGTCAGAGGGATTCAAGATGCAAGCCTCGCAGCAAAAAATCACCGCCCAACAGTCGCTTTAAAGCCCCCACTGCGAACTCATCATCAAGGGGGCTAACAACAGCCCCCTTGTTTCTAACCCGCACTCGAACAGCCACACACAATCCTCACCGCAAGCCGTTCTAGCACATCTCGTCTCACCCCCAAACAATTCCAGCGCTAACAAAGTCAGTGAAGAGCTGCCAGAATAGCGGCCATGGATTTTTCTCAACTTGACCTCCAGCCCGTGTGGCTCACCCTGCGTCTGGCCAGCATTACCACCCTGCTGTTGCTTTGCGTAGCGACGCCCCTCGCCTGGTGGCTGGCCAATACGCGCTGGCGTTATCGGCAGGTGATCAACGCACTGGTGGCCCTGCCTCTGGTGCTACCGCCGACAGTCCTCGGTTTTTATTTACTACTCCTGCTCGGGCCGAAGGGCTGGGTCGGACAGTTCACACAAAGCCTTGGCATTGGCGTACTGCCTTTCACCTTCAGCGGGCTGGTCATTGCCTCGGTGATCTATTCCCTGCCCTTCGCCGTGCAGCCCATTCAAAATGCCTTTGTCGCCATTGGCCCTCGTCCCCTCGAAGTTGCCGCCACTCTAGGAGCCTCCCCCTGGGATCGCTTTATCAGCGTCGCCCTGCCGCTGGCAAAGCCCGGCTTAATCACCGGCGCCGTACTCGGCTTTGCCCACACTCTGGGGGAATTCGGTGTGGTGCTGATGATCGGCGGTAATATCCCCGGCCAAACTCAGGTGCTGTCCGTGGCTATTTTCGACCACGTCGAGGCCTACGAATACGCCGCCGCCCATGTGCTTGCCGCCGGCATGCTGGGCTTCTCGTTTATCGTCTTGCTCACCCTCTACTGGCGGACCAGTCAACGTCCCCTGCAGCGGGTATAAGCCCTTTGCCGCTGCACGATAAGCTGTCTGCTGATCAGCGCCTGGAAGCGCGCTTCGAATTACAGCGCAAAGACTTCATGCTAGATGCTCACTTCACAGCACCCGGCAAGGGCGTCACTGCCCTGTTCGGCCCCTCAGGCTCCGGTAAAACCACGCTGTTACGTTGCATTGCCGGGCTAGAAAAACCCAAACGCGCCCACTTTACAATCAATGGCCAGTGCTGGCACGACGACCATATCAACCTCGCCGTCCATCGCCGGCCCATGGCCTATGTGTTTCAGGAGGCTAGTCTCTTCCCCCACCTCAATGTGCGCGAAAACATGGCCTATGGATGGCGGCGGATTGCCAAAGAGCAGCGCAAATTACAGTTTGATGATGTCAGCGCCTGGCTCGGCCTTGAGGCCCTGCTGGAACGCCGACCCGAGCAATTATCCGGCGGCCAGCGCCAGCGCGTTGCCATCGCCCGCGCCCTGCTCACCAGTCCACAATTGCTATTAATGGATGAGCCCCTGGCCAGTCTCGATGCCAGCGGCAAGGCGGAAATACTGCCCTACCTCGAAAGCCTTTGGCAGCAGCTCGACATTCCCGTGCTCTACGTCAGCCACTCGCCGGAGGAAGTACAGCAACTGGCGGATTATTTAATCCTGCTGGAACAGGGCAAGGTCGTTGCCGCCGGCGAACTCAACGCCCTGCTCACCGACCCCCTCCTGGCGATATCCCACTTTGAAGATGCCGCCGCTGTGCTTGAGGCCCGAGTCATCGGCCACGATAAGGAATTCCACCTCACCAGCCTCGCCTTTGACGGCGCCCAGGTATCGGTGTCCTACAATGGTCTGCCCCTCGGCCATAAAGCCCGGCTGCGTATCTGCGCTCGGGATGTCAGCCTGGCTTTAGTGCAGCCCCAGCAAATCAGCATTAGCAACAGTTTCCCGGTGCAGGTGGTCAGCATCGACCCCGACCGCGATCCTTCACAAATGTTGGTGCGCTGCGAGGTCGGCGGGCAACACCTCCTGTCGCGTATTACCCGGCGCTCCGTCCACCTCCTAAAAATAAAGGTCGGTAAAAAAGTTTATGCCCAGGTTAAAAGTGTTGCCTTGATGAAATGAGCAAGCGCGACCACGGGCTTATATCGCGTCAGACGCGAAGGTTAACCATCGCTTCACGATAAACATCGGGTCATCACAAGCCTTTGCCAACGCCAACGCGCTAAAAGCAGGCCTCAGCGTTACTGCTCGCTGCTACTGGCATGCTATATGCATGAGCTACCATGTCTATTTAACTTAAAAAGGTTGTAACAAATGAAAACAAGCTCCCTTGTATTACTTTTTATTGGAATGATGACTTCCTCTGTAGCTTCCGCAGCTCTTATTTCGACGGCTACGCTGAGTGGTTTCATTCAGAATGGAACAGTAACTAATAATATTGGAAATAGCGCGGCTATTGAATCTATCGTTTTTGATCTTGGCACCGCAGGTGATGGTATTGCCACTTGGGATAATAATCTTGCCGGAGGTGTTGCATCTAATTTTTTAAGTAATGCGCGTTATTTCCAAACGGTTACATGGAATAGTCTAAATGTAGTATCAGGTGACAGCTTTGTATTCAGCGGCTTGGACATTGACCTAATTCAGACAATTTCACCATTGTCTGTAACTGGAAGCGTACTAGACAATGTAGGCACCAGCCTGGTCAATGCATCATTGAGTATCTTTTGGGATAACGGTAGTTCTGGCTCTGTAGCTTTAAACCAACAGGCGTGGAGCACAACTCAAAATTTGACTATTAATGCTGCTAATGTGCCAGAACCCGCTTCATTAGCTTTGTTAGGACTTGGCTTAGCAGGAATTGGATTTTCTAGAAAAAACAAAACTGCTTAATGTATTGGTTCTAATAGTTACCGAAGCCTCGATATTTATCGGGGCTTTTTTATGCCTAAAAATAAATTTACCGGTCATTAAAGACAATTGGAAAGACAATTGGGACACCCACCAAGAAACACTCTCAACTCTTAACCGGACGCCCAGCATTCCTGCTAAAACCCGTTTTTGAAAAGGCTTGTTGCTCAAGGCAGGCACTCAGTTTTGGGAGCGGCTACGCTGTAGGCATAGGCCGTAGTAAGCCGTCCTCAGTTCGCCCCGGGTAATATTGAGATGCGAGCGCGGGCTGCCAACCTTACGCATGCCTTAAGCGTCGACCCATAGGATTTGATCAAAAAAAACACCAAGCGTCTTATTCTGTCAGGAAATTTTACACTCTATCTTTTAGACGAATATGCACTAAAACCACTACTATAAAAGAGTTTGGCTTTAATACTCTCTTGAAATAAGGCGCTCATAGCCGCTTATTACTCAAAAAAGTGTCAGCTTTTTTTACAAATGACTGATTAACCCCATCGCTTCCAGTGGCTCCTGAGCATCTTTCAAAATATCCCATATTTATCAATAGCTTGGCAAAAGAAACCACCGTTATCGCGCTTAACAGGCAAGCAAATACGACTGTTGTTAGCAAAAGAGCGGCTAAGAGCCAAACTTTTTATTGCCTTAAGCTGTCAGGTTTTTTTACACATTGCAGACATTCAGCCTGCAGGCGGTGGCGGTAGATGTCTCTAGCATTACCCCGCCTCGATCCCGATATGATCAAAGCAGGCTTCAGATCATTGCCAGGCCTCTTCTTTTTCGGCATTGTTCATTACACCGATAGCATTGTCTGGCCGTCACCATTACGTCATCGACGGGCGGTAACATGACAGCATTTGCGCCACACGAACACTGCCAATAAGGCCCACGGTATTTGAAAAACACCAGTTTAAAACTCCTCAGTGCCATGCTCGGCAGCCTGCGCGACTTACTGCCCATCGTGCTGGTGATTCTCTTTTTTCAGTACTTCGTGCTCCAGCAAGCTCTGCCCAATGTTGCCCAACTGATTCTCGGTCTGGTCTTCGTAGTACTGGGCTTAACCTTTTTTATTCACGGCCTCGAACAGGGCTTATTTCCCATTGGCGAGTCTATGGCCCACGCCTTTGCTCGCAAGGGCAGCGCATTCTGGCTATTGAGCTTTGCCTTTTGTTTGGGCTTTGGTACCACGGTCGCGGAGCCTGCCCTGATTGCCGTGGCCAAAGAGGCCGCCAATGTCGCCGCTACCGGACAAATGATCGAAGCAAGTGCAGCCGCTAAAACCCAGTACGCCACAGGTTTGCGCTTTACCGTGGCCTTTTCGGTGGGGCTGGCCATAGTGATTGGGGTATTGCGTATTCTTAAAGGCTGGCCCATTCACTGGTTGATTATCGGTGGCTATGTGCTGGTGGTTATCATGACCTTCTTCGCCCCCCAGGAAATTATCGGCATCGCCTACGACTCCGGCGGCGTCACCACATCGACCATCACCGTGCCACTGGTCACGGCCCTCGGCGTTGGCCTAGCCTCATCAATTCAGGGGCGCAATCCGATGATTGATGGCTTTGGCTTGATCGCCTTCGCCTCGTTAACGCCAATTATTTTTGTCATGGCCTACGGCATGGTCATTTGATGAATATTTTGACGGAGCTACTCAACACCCTACTGTCCACCGTTATCGATGTGATCCCCATTGCGGTGATTATTTTTGGCTTTCAGTTTTTTGTCATTCGTAGAAAACCCGCCAATCTGACTGCGGTATTGATCGGCTTTGTGTGGGTACTGATTGGCCTGTCTTTCTTTTTGCTGGGGCTCGAATGGTGCCTCTTCCCCCTCGGGCGTGTGATGGCCGAACAACTCACCGATCCAAGCTTTATTCAAGCCGCTCAGGTGGGGCAAACACAGATTGCCGCCTTGAACTGGCGAGATTACTACTGGGTGTACCTGTTTGCCTTTAGCATCGGCTTTAGCACCACCATTGCCGAGCCCTCGCTGATGGCCGTGGCGATAAAAGCCAATGAGGTCAGCGGTGGCGCGATTGGTGTTTGGGGCTTACGCATTGCGGTGGCGATTGGTGTGGCCGTTGGTATTTCACTGGGCTGCTACCGCATTGTGGTTGGCGACCCCATCCACTGGTACATTATTGGTGGCTATATTATCGTGGTCCTCCAGACCATGGTTGCCCCGAAATTGATTGTCCCCCTGGCCTACGACTCCGGTGGCGTCACCACATCAACCGTCACCGTGCCACTGGTTGCGGCATTAGGACTGGGACTAGCGGAAAATGTACCGGGTAGAAACCCCTTGATTGACGGCTTTGGCCTCATTGCCTTCGCCAGTTTATTACCGATTATTTCTGTCATGGCCTATGCCCAGCTGTCTGAACTCATCGGCAATGATGCCGCGAGAAGCCAGCAGAAAAATATGCACAAGTAACTGACCCCGAGGTGAAGAATGCACTTTAAAATGATTACTGTTTTTGTAGAGGATGATAAAACAGACGCGGTGATGGCCGCTGCTCGCGATGCAGGCGCCACCGGTGCGACAGTAATTAACAATGCCCGGGGCGAAGGCCTGAAAAAAAGCAAAACCTTTTTCGGCCTGTCTCTGGCAACCCAACGAGACGTTATTTTACTGTTGGTTGAAGAACATCTTAGCCGCCACATTCTCGAAGAAATCGGTCGCGTCGGTGAGTTTGATGACAAGCCCGGTACTGGCATAGCCGTACAGATCGATGTCGAGGATGCCATTGGCGTTGCCCACCAGGCACAAGAAATTAGTCACTCTGTAGAGGAACTTCTGTGAAACATACAAAAACAATTCTCGTCCGCGATGTCATGCACGAACAACACCTTGAGCTCGATGGCTCGGCCACGATTAAACAGGCCCTCGAAGCCATGAAGGAAAACAATGCCAAGGTGGTGATTATCAAAAAGCGCCATCCTAACGATGCCATGGGCATTCTTCTGCTCTCCGATATTGTTAAAAAAGTGTTGGCAAAAGATAAGGCACCCGAGCGGGTGAATGTTTACGAAATTATGTCCAAGCCGGTGATTCCCGTTGACCCCGAACTGGACGTTCGCCATTGCGCGCGACTGTTTAGTCGCTTTGGTTTATCGAATGCGCCCGTTATCGCCGACGGCAAAGTACTCGGCATTGTTAGTTACAACGAGCTGGTTTTTGATGGGCTGTGTGAACTGATTTATTAACAGCTTGCTGAGGTTCGCGGACTCGGACCAGATACCAGCCGAAATGCAGCAATTATGTTCGTGTTAAAAGCGCCCTCTCGGCTCTATCAGCGATAAGTTTCGGAGGGGGTTTTTGATCGACAATTAATAAACCGCCCCTTACCCAGCACAAGCGGCAAATCACGCTACCAATAACAAATTGCGAAGAGCTAGGAATAAACTTGGCGACGAAGTGGGATTTTACGTCACGGCCACCAGCTCAACATCATCAAGAGAAAAGTAGGCGCTGCGGCTGGAATGCTAGAAAACACCAGTCCCAATAAAGCAATCAGTAATGAACAATCGCGGCAGGGCCACTTTGAGTGATTGTCATTGATACGCAATCTGCTATTGCGTTATCTACTAGTAGATGATGCCGCTCAGTATAAGAAAGCCAGGTAACTCATCGAGGGAAAAATGCCCGTATTAATTACCGATCTTGTATTGAAAATGAGTGCCTTTAGGAGCTCCACTGGTTAAGCACTTACTTTAGTTAAACACTACAGCACAGGCATCAGCTACTGCAGTTTTTAGTTCAATGCTGCGCACTATATTACCTGAGATCAGATTTATCTGATGCGCCTTTAGGGTCTGTAAGCGATCTTCAATAACGGTTAAATACTCCCCACAGAGTGCAGGCTTAACCAAGCTCCAGCTAAGCTCTATTTCCCATCCATTGCCGGGCGAGTAGCAGCTACCTCGCAAGTGACTGGTTTTCATCAGCGGAGCTGGTGAGCAAGCAATAATATGCGGGCTACTGTCGATAACAATCGAGTTTTCTTTTAATAGAAGCTGCTGGCCTTCTGTCCAGTCTTTATGTTGGAACAAATGGGTTTGCCCCGTACTACTTAGCATGTAAGTATTATCTTGGTATTGGAAGAATTGCTTGATGTCTTTGGTCTGTGGCCAATAGCTTACCGCACCAAGGTCAAATTGAACGAGCGCTGCAAAAGGATGGTTGATGCCTTGAGAGTCTATTTCATAGCCAGCCAGGAATACTCCCTGCTCAGTGATAAGACCACTGTAGGTGTTGTCCAATTTGGTCTTAATGCGATTTCCACCCTGGGATACCGAGCCATCATAATCCCACGCTAGCTCAGCATTAGTACATGCTGATAAGAAGAGCAGACATACCAGTAGTAAGTTACTCGGGTTAAATGATTCATGGTATTTATGCACGACAAAGCGCGTCCCTGGTTTAAATGCGCCAATGGAAAATAGCTGTTCGCGTTCTCCGGGTTTGAGATGAATGCAACCGTGGGAGTACGTCATATTGATGGGGAGACCACGCCTATGCTCAGCTTCGTTTGCCTGGGTGGTGTGGAACATTTGCCCTGAAAGCCTTTCCCTGCCATCTAATACATTGTTCCCGCTAAGGTCTTTATACCAACGAATAGCAATAGGGCCAAAGTCATTAAACACCCATTACTTGGGGACCTTTCGAACAGCATATAATTCGAGGTATAGCTTAATAATATCCATTCTTAATATTTTGTGCTCAGCTTTAATGGATCCCCATTTATTTTCAGGTAGTTGATCCCAGGCGTCATTATTTGCCGGCATATCACGAAGAAGGGTACCCCACTTGATACGAGAGAGAGGCCAGGTATTTGTTCTGTAAGGGTGAGCCTTATCGATGACATAGATACCAGGCCAAGTAGGCTCTTCGGCCATGCGGGGATCGCCACCAATACTTGATGGGCCTCCCTAGGCTTCATAGCGGCCACGTATCGATAGCTCATCTTTAGCGACAAGAAGATGTTTTCCTGGATAGAAATGTAATTCCATTTACGGTAAATCCTTTTATTAAGCACTTAACAGGCGTCCTCCTTAGCGGCATCCACTATAAAAAACGAAATAAACAAAACAAGCCAACTATAAACTGCGGTATGAGGGCGGTTAACTGCTAGCGCACGAAGATCCAATAAAGCCAAACTAGGCCTTTACACGATCTCTCAAGCCCTCACTTTCGCACGACCTTCCCGGGCTCAGCAACCCTTCTATGAACTATAACCACACCCGTTACCAAAGCTGCAAACATTACTGTTGGCTAGTCGAATTTGTCAGTGGCAAGTTTTTCTTCATGCAGTAGTTTAAATGGCTGTCCTATTAAAACCACCGTATTATGTTAGCTAATGGGTCGACTGGAGCGTAGTGTAAGAAGGTTCAGCTGCAGGCTGTTCATTGAATGCCTTCTTATGCATTTCGTCGCAATGAATATCATTTCCCCAACTTTTCCATGTCCGTTGTATCTGCACCTTTTACTACATCTTCAGCGACCTTATCGAAGTCACGGCTTTTCTTCGCTTCCTTGTTAATTTGGACCCCAGAATATACCCCACCTATGGTTTTCCCTATAGATGTTGCCTGCTTTTGTAATTTTTTCCCTTCGCTTTCTCCGGCAACCCAGCCTTGTTTATAATTTGGATCGGTGGAAAAACGAGACTCATCTTTAATGTAGTGATCGTAGCGATTTCCTGCCTCGCTCATACCACTATGCCTCCCATCGTGAAAACCGATAACATATGAGTCACTTCTTCCTTGATCCTTTAATGTAGAGTCCGTGGTGCCACAAGCTGTAAGAGTAAATAGCGAAAAAAAGATTAATAACTTCATCAGTTTCATTTTCCTACCTCAAAATATGCTGCTGATAATTGTTGCATGCTGATGTTACCCACGAAAAGTAGACACGATTTCAGGCGCACTTTTCATAATACTGTTGTTCAAAATCATTGGGGCTTCGGTAGTTATTAGAATTATGTCGGCGAATCGGATTATAGAACATCTCTATGTAATCAAACACGTACGAGTAAGCCCCTTTCTTATCCCTTAAATCTTCAGCAAAAACGATTCGACGTTGAGTCCTGCAAAGAAGGATTCCATTGCCGCATTATACCCAAAGCACTTCGTGGGGCAGGCTCTCCCAACAATTACCCTTGCGACTCATGCTCAGTTTAACCCCTGGCCTGGACAGCAAGTGTTGGTACTCTGATCGCGGTACTGTACACCGCGATCAGAGTACAGGAGAAGGCCTGACTCCACCCTACGACTTGCCACCGCTATTTTAAAGGCATCGATAATGAGCTGGTTTGTCATTGTCGTATCCATCACCGCAGTAATAACGGTTTCGACATACTGGTTAACAGCAATCAGCTTCACACCACTATTACGAGTGGCTATTTATTCTCCCACCCAGCCGATGAACCATACAGCCAAGATCACTAAAGAAGAACCACCTCTGCGGCCACACGCCCCGCCGCTCTAGGCGACATAGGCCGATAATCAAAGACTACCAGCCTATGCCACTCGCCTGGTATTGCGCATTCTTGCCAACGATTGGCGGCAATCCATTCCGTCTTGATACGCCATTTCACACACATCTATAGCTTCTTACCTGCCGAGAACCGACTTAGGTCAGAAAATTGAGCCAGGGATTCTAGTGAGTTAGAGACCGTAGATAGCCAGACTTCCGAGCCCCGCCACAACATTCACAGCAAGGCACTTGCTGCTCTTGTTTGACTATGAAATGCCGCAACCAATGAATAACGCATAAATGACTCACAGGTTGTAAAATAATCCCCAAGCCAATACTGAAGATCCTCGGATTCAAGCCGGGAAAAAGAACATGTCACCACCTGGGGGGAGTCAATTTTTTTCGTGCTATCCGTGACAACAACGCTAAGGACAGACGATGCTGCACACCACTCAAACAGCAGGTAGAGCGACTCATCGTTAATGTTCGTGTGCAGAAGACTGATTGATTTCTCAACACATTCAGCCAATGCCAGGCGAATACCAGGTTCTTCTGTGCCTGCATATTCCGCGTGATGAACAATGCTCTCAGAACACTCGCCAGGCGACTTGTTTTCTTGCCAATTTAAAATCATAGAGCGACAACCCATCAATACTACTGTGTACTAACTCCGCACCAAAGGCAGTGGAGAAAGAACCCATACAAAAAAGACCGGGGACCAGCATCCCTGGACGCTATACCTTTACGCAACAGCCCTAAGCCCGCCGCCAACGCGTCCCCTCTCGCGAATCCTCCAATACAATGCCCTGCTCTTTTAATTCTTCACGCACTTCGTCGGCTCGGGCGTAATCTTTATTCAGTTTTGCCGCTTCGCGTTCGGCAATAAGCCCGTCAATATCGGCATCGGACAAACCATCACCGTCTGCTGCTGAACCTTTCAGAAAAACATCGGGTGTTTCCTGTAATACACCGAGAATGCCACCCAATGCTTTTAGCTCTCCCGCGAGAGCTTGCGCTTTGGCTTGGTCATCACCGGCAACCGTATTCAGTTCACGCACTAAATCGTACATCGCCGAGAAGGCTTCACGGGTGTTGAAGTCGTCATCCATTGCCGCGACAAAGCGCTGATAATAGGCCTTACTCTCAAGCTCAGCCAGTGGTGTTGGCGTCACATCGGCAAAGTTTTGCAGGGCGAAATAAAAACGTTCCAGCCCCTGCCGTGCTTCGATTAAATTAGCTTCAGAATAATTAATGGGGCTGCGGTAGTGGCTGGATAATAAAAAGTAGCGCACCACTTCGGGGTGGTACTTTTCCAGAACATCGCGAATGGTGAAAAAGTTATTCAGCGACTTCGACATTTTTTCGTTATCAACCCGCACCGCACCGGCGTGCATCCAGTAATTGACAAAGTGCTTGCCGGTTGCCGCTTCGCTCTGGGCGATTTCGTTTTCGTGATGGGGGAAAGGCAGGTCGGGGCCACCACCGTGAATATCAAAAGTTTCACCCAGCAGGCAGGTCGACATGGCTGAACATTCAATGTGCCAGCCGGGGCGACCGTAGCCCCAGGGCGAAGGCCAGCCCGCCTCACTTTCATCGGCAGCTTTCCACAGGGCAAAATCGCGGGGGTCTTCTTTGACATCCATCACTTCAACCCGCGCACCGGAGAGTAATTCGTCGGGGTTTTTATTACTTAATTTGCCGTAATCGGGGAAGCGCTTCACCCGGTAGTAAACATCGCCGTTGTCGGCGCGATAGGCGTAGTGGTTGTCGACCAGGGTTTGCACCATGTCGAGAATATCGTCCATATGGCCGGTGGCGCGGGGTTCAAGATCGGGGGGCAAAATACCCAGGGCACGTTCATCTTCGTGCATCGCATCTATCATGCGCGCGGTTAAGTCAGTGTAGAGTTCTTTATTTTCATCGGCACGGCGCAAAATCTTATCGTCGATGTCGGTGATATTACGCACGTAGTTGACGTCCCAGCCCTGGGAGCGCAGATAACGGGTAATGGCATCAAAGGCAACCAGCACCCGAGCGTGGCCTATGTGGCAGTAGTCATACACTGTAATGCCGCAAACGTAGAGGTCAATTTTGCCGGGCTTAAGCGGTTTAAAAAGATCTTTATTGCGCGTTAGTGTGTTGTATAACTGTAGGGCCATTTTAATTCTCGTTAACTGTATTCAAAATTTGTAGCGTTAAATATAAGCTGCGAACTATTTATTTTTTCTGCTGCCAGTTATCGCGCAAACCAATAGTGCGGTTAAACACCGGCTTGTCTTCACTGGAGCAACGGCTGTCGAGGCAGAAATAGCCTTCGCGCTCAAACTGATAGTGATCCTGCGCCGTAGCACTCGACAAACTCTGCTCCGCCTTACAGCCCTGTAGTATTTCCAGGGATTGGGAGTTCACGCTATCGAGAAAGTTTTTATCGCCGCCATCCGGATCGGCCTCGTTAAACAGGCGGTCGTAAAGCCGCACTTCGCAATCGATGCTGTGTTCGGCACTGACCCAATGAATCACACCACGGGGCTTCATCCCTTCGGGGGGATTTTCACCCACGGTACCGGGCACGATGCTGGCAATAATTTCAATGATTTCACCAGCCTCATCCGTCACTACGCCATCGGCTTTAATCACATAGGCACCCCGCAAACGGACAAACTGCCCGAGCACCAGGCGCTTAAATTTCTTACGCGATAAAGTGGTGTCATCGCTGAAATCAGCGCGGTCGATGTACAGAGTACGGCCAAAGGGCAACTTTCTTTCGCCAAGCTCTTCACGATTGGGATGGCAGGGGGCAGTCAGTGTTTCGACCTCCCCTTCTACCCAATTGGTCAATGTCACTTTCAGTGGATTCAATACGCACATGGCCCGTGGGGCATTGTCGTTGAGGTCATGGCGAATAAAGTGGTCAAGCTGGGCCATATCGACCGTGCCGTCGGTTTTCGCCACCGCCAGGCTATCGCAAAATTCCCGTACTGCTATTGCAGTCACGCCACGACGCCGCAGACCCGATAACGTCGGCATGCGGGGGTCATCCCAACCATCGACGATATTCTCTTCAACCAGCTGGCGCAGTTTGCGCTTGCTGGTCACCGTGTAATTTAAATTGAGGCGACCGAATTCGAACTGCCGGGGTTTAGCCGGTACGGGCAGGTTGTCGATAAACCACTCGTACAGCGGCCGATGGTCGGCAAATTCCAACGTACAAATGGAATGGCTGACACCTTCAATGGCATCTTCCTGCCCGTGGGCAAAATCGTAGGAGGGATAAATGCTCCACTCACTGCCGGTACGATGGTGCGGCACGCGTTTAACGCGATACAGCACCGGGTCACGCAGGTTGATGTTCGGGGCCGTCATGTCGATTTTTGCGCGTAGGGTCATCAGACCCTCGGCAATATCGCCGCTGCGCATTTGCTCTAATAAAGCGAGACTTTCACTGGCGGGACGCTCGCGATAGGGGCTGTTTTTGCCCGGCTCGGTGAGCGAGCCACGGTATTTCCGAGTCTGCTCCGGTGTTAGCTCGCAGATATAAGCCTTGTCGGCATTGATTAAAGCGACTGCCCAACCATAGAGCTGACCAAAATAGTCGGAGGCATAACGCACCTCGCCCTGCCACTGAAAGCCCAGCCAGCGCACGTCTTCAATAATGGCCTGCACGAACTCATCGCTTTCTTTATCGGGATTAGTGTCGTCAAAGCGCAAACGGCAAATACCGTCGAACTCTTCGGCGAGGCCAAAATTGACGCAAATCGCCTTGGCGTGACCAATATGCAAATAGCCATTGGGCTCGGGGGGAAAGCGGGTGACAACTTCTTTGGTGGCAGAAGATTGCAGATCACTCTTTATCACTTGCTGAATAAAGTTGAGCGGCTTGTCGGCGGAGCTAGAATCGTCCATTTACGGTCTTCTGTTGGTGGTTAAAGTGAATAGTATTGAGCACAGCCATAATACTTTTATTGAGCACTCAGCAGCCATGCTTTAAGAGCCGCTAGCAATAACACAACGGCTAGTGCTGTGCTTAAAATGACCAGGCCCGACAATAGGATAAAACTATCGCGGGGCTTAGCTTTAAACTTCGCGTAGGTACACATGGCGAGGCCCAGAACAACAAAAAACACCAGGGCCTGTATCGTCATCAGCGACAGTAGCGCAACAAATAAGAATATAAGCGATAGGACCAGGCTTCTTTTGTACATGCCGACACCTACAATATTTTGTCGCCAGGCCAGCGCCGGGCAAAATCAGGCGCGAATTATACCGGCCCCAAGCGGCTTTGATAAACCGATTATTCCAATCTTCCCGCAAAGCCCTTATCATCGCCTTCCAAGGTAGTTCCCACCCCTTCCACAGTGCAGGCCAAAATATGATTACTCTTCACACCAACCACGGCGACATTGCCATTGAGCTGGATTTTGACAAAGCGCCCATCAGTGCCGCCAACTTCCTGCAGTACTGTCGCGATGAGTTCTACGCCGGCACTATTTTTCACCGCGTAATCCCCGGTTTTATGATTCAGGGCGGCGGTATGAACGAAGACATGAGCGAAAAGAGCACGCGCGAGTCGATTAAAAACGAAGCCGATAATGGCCTCAGTAATGCCACTGGTACGCTGGCTATGGCCCGAACCATGGTGCCCGACTCGGCCTCCTCACAGTTCTTTATCAACATTGCCGACAACGACTTCCTCAACCACACGGCACCTACCCCCCAGGGCTGGGGTTATGCGGTATTTGGCAAGGTCGTTGATGGCATGGACGTGGTTGATGTCATTAAAGCGGTGGCCACCGGCAACAACGGCCCCCACCAGGACGTACCCACAGAGACCGTGGTGATCGAGAGTACGTCTATCTCCGACGCCTACGCGGCGCTTTAAGTTGAGCGGGGAAGTTCGCTGCACACTCGCGGAGCGGCTTCCCCGTTGACCACCCTGTTTATTTCCGACCTCCACCTTTGTGCCGAGCGCCCCGAGGTGAACGCCGCCTTCTTCCACTTTCTACAGAGTGATGCTGCCGAGTCCGACACCCTCTATATTCTCGGCGATCTGTTTGAAGCCTGGATTGGTGACGACGACCCCGCCGCCCTTTCCCAACAGGTCATTCGCGCCCTGCGTGCCCTTACCGACGGTGGCACAAGTCTGTATTTCCTCCACGGCAATCGCGACTTTGCCGTTGGCAAACGCTTTGCCCGGGAGACCGGCGCTAGCCTGCTGAAAGATCACGCCCTGGTTTCACTCGGTAACGAGCAGGTACTCGTACTGCACGGCGATACCCTGTGCACGGATGATGTCGCCTATCAAAAGTTTCGCCGCCGTATTCGCAATCCTTTGTTGCTCGGCCTTATGCGTCGGCTGCCCCTGAAAACCCGGCAGAATATTGGCATTAAAGGCCGTGAAAAAAGTATGGCTGCTAACAGCAATAAAAGCGCCAGCATTATGGATGTCACCCCCGGCACCGTCAGTTCGATGATGAAGGAGTACGGTGTTACGACGATGATTCACGGCCACACCCACCGCCCCTGCTGCCATGAACTGGTGCTCGATGACGGCACTAAGGCCCAGCGCATTGTGCTCGGTGACTGGGGGAGTAAGGGCTGGGTGGTGACTGCCGAGGATGGAGAGCTAAAGCTCTCTTCGTTTGCTATTTAACAAGGGGTTATGAGAACAGGCTGACACCAGTTTTTTCGCCAGCGTTCGGTTTTTTGCAGGGCTGTTTGTGAACTAAAATCAAGCTCAACACATCTCGAGAAGCTCTCTTTATTATTGAGGTGATTAGCATTTAATGCCCCGTACAGCTCTCCATCAATTTCCGCAGTGACAAACATCACTTGTTCACAGTTGACGCACTCATGGAATATCGCAGTTTTAGAACCATGCTGAACTTCCTTGTGCAGTTTTCCACTGCGAATCGAAACATCAAAGCCTGTCCCCGGTTGCGTAACATAGGCGGCTGATTTAGAAACGCAATAATCACACCGACAGGCTCTGGGAGTTAAAGCGTGCTCGGTAAGCTGCCAGGTGATTTGAATATTGTCACAATCACAGCCGCCCGTAATATTCATTCCAGGTACTCATAACGTCGAATAAACCGAGGAATCTTGCGTATATCAGGAGCGGATGGCACATACTTATTTATGCTTTATTTTGCACAAATCTTGGTTTTTCTTTATCGAGTACCAGCCAACTGGAAAGTGATTCACAGTAGATTTGATAGCTAGGTTGGGGGATTCTACCTTCAGTAATTGTGCCCACCCTTAACCTAATAATTTCAGGCATGTCTGTACGCTGACTAAATAAAGGGCTGCCGCAGTTTACACAAAAAACGCGTCTTTTATTCTTACTCGAATAAAACGACTTTAGCTGGTCTTCGCCCGAAAGCCATTTCATTCTTGCCGAGTCGATTGGCGCGTTAGTTGCGAATGGCGTACCTTGCGCCTTTTTACATTGATTGCAATGACACACAACCAATTCAGCTATTTCAGCATCATATTCATATCGTACATCTCCGCAGAGACAGCTCCCTTTTATCATGCGTCCCTCTATACGATGATCAAAGCATAAAATTAACTTAGCGGCGGCCCGGAGTGAAAGCGAAACTCCGCACAGGGTTCTTCAATCAACTGCATTTCCTTTTCAGCAAATACGGCAATCCGCTGATCAACATCGACGGGCTCGCTGTGCGCCGCTGCCACCTCTCGAGCTAAGCTCAGGTAATCCTTAAAGTGCCGTGCCTCAGATTTCAATAGCGAGAGATAAAACGCCGATAGCTCCTCATCCAGGTGGGGCGCCAGTTTGGCAAAGCGCTCGCAAGAACGCGCCTCAATCAAAGCACCGGCCACCAGTATGTCGATCAGCCGCATCGGCTCCCAGGTCGACACCAGTTTGCGCAGCTCGCCGGCATAATTTGCTGCTGGCAAGGACTCGTAGGCAATATCGCGTTTTTCCATCAGCGCGATGACCTGCTCAAAATGGCGCAGTTCTTCACGGGCCAAACGCGACATTTTATGCAGCAGCGGATAGTGCTCAATATAGCGAAACATTAAATTGAGCGCGGTGCTGGCCGCTTTTTTCTCGCAATTAGCGTGGTCGATCAACAGAATGTTTTGATTCTGTACAGCGGCCTCTATCCAGGCATCGGGGGTAACGCAGGGCAGGAAGGCCGCGATTTCTTCGAGATCACTCAATGTCTACTTTGCTCCAGAACCATTAGCAAAATTCTCATGCCATCATTTCTTTCAGCGCCGCATCGCGGTCGGCATTGACCTTTTGCACCAGGGGATTGCCATCCATCAGGGTCAACCAGGCAGCTAGACCCGGCAGCTCATCACGCAGATCACGCCCGAGGGCTTTCTGGGTCGCTAAATTACCCAGGGTTACGGTGTAGTAGAGCATGAAGTCGGCGTAGGTCATTTGCTCACCGGCGGCAAAGGGTCCGAAGATCAACAGGCGATTCAGCGCAGCCACGCCCTTGTCGAGCTCGGCACTGACTTTTTCATTTAACTGCTCATCGGCCGGCGCGCCAAAAAACACGGCGCCCAGTAACTGCCGTGTGACCAGCTCCAGGTAGAGCTCAATTGACTTGCTCAGTTCGCGTACCTTGGCTCGCTGATAGGGGTCTTCGGGATAAAGCGGCACGTCGGGGGAAAGGTCTTCGAGAAAATCAAAGATGACATTGGTTTCAGTGATCGCCCCCTCCTTGACTTCGAGGCAGGGGATTTTGCCCATCGGGCTTTTGCTAAGATAATCATCCTCCTGACTGGGGCGGGTAATCACCTCATCAAACTCAAAACCCTTTTCTAACAGGGTCAACTTGACCATGTTGTAGTAATTACTCACGGGAAAACCATAAAGTTTAAACATAATATTTCTCCAAGTGATGTTTCTAGTTATTAGTCTGTTGACTTGTTGCCACTATACCCGGCGCAACGTAGCGCTGATAGTGGGCCTGGGAAAGTCGATAAAGCTCATCTTCCAGCGCTTCATAAAAACGCGGCATAGCCATGTTGGCAAAGTCAGGTAGCAAGCGAAAGCCCCACTCCGCCACATTGACCCCCTCACCACGGGTCTTTTTTAACAGGGCGTAAACCCAGCAGTGGGGGTCGCTCTGTTGTCGAAAGGCGATCTTTGCCGCCGTCATTTTCTGCGCTAACAATTCCACATCGAGCAGTTGTAATTTATTGTTAAGAATTTGAATTAACAGCGAATCGAGCCGTTCAAAAACCAGCACGCGCTGCTCTTCGGGGTAGCCATTCCAGTTGACCACCTCGTGGGCGAAGCGGTGACAACCCCGGCACACATCGTCGCCCATGCTCGATGAGCAGATGCCGATACAGGGTGTGGCAATGGGTTTACTCACGGCAGGACTACTCACGGGCCTTATTTCTCACCCCCAGACTGATAAAAGCGATTCAAACGCTGGGCGGTGGCAACCACCGTTTCTTCCATATGAAAGTGATGAGTGCCCGCTATCGTTTCGATAGCAAGCTGCGGCGCATGCTGCTCCATACCGTAAAAGCGTTCAACTCTTAGCGGATCGGAAAGTAACAATAAACTCGGGCAGCTAATTCGCTCAACAAAAGCCTGAACAATGGCGGGCGTTAATTTCACCTCCGAAGCCACCTTTAACTTTTCATCGGCACGCCAGCGATAGCCCTGCCCTTCGCGTCGCAAACCGCGCTCGGCAATCAGCTCGGCCGAGGCATGTGACAGGGGCGTTTCACCGCGGCTGGTGCGTGAGGCGATAGCCTCATCGTGGGTGGCATAAATACGCGGCTCACGGCACAGGCGCTGATGTTTGTCGGCAATGGATAGAGCCAGCTGCGTGGGTACGTCTGCCTCATCTATTGCCTGGGGCACAAAGCTATCGATGAGGCCGAGTTGACTGACACGCTCGGGATAGGTGCCCGCCGTCAGTGTCGCGATCATCGCGCCGCGAGAGTGGCCAAGCAGGGCAAAGCTCGAGAGGCCCAGCTGCTCGACCACGGTGTACACGTCGGCCACGTCCTGCCAGATATTGTAGGTATTATCGAGGGAGCGATGATCGCTCAAACCGTGACCGGCGAGATCGAGGGCGATCAGACGCACCCCTTCCAGCCTTGCGGCCAAAGGCGCAAAACTGGCGGCGTTATCGAGCCAGCCGTGCAGGGCAATGACCGGCAGACCCTCGGGATCACCCCACTCGACTGCGGCAAGGCTGATGCCATGATTGTCGAAACGGTGTTCAATGGCATTATTTAAGGGGGCTATTTTTGATGGTGTCATTGGTAACAGTAGGTACTCATCGTCATTTCAGCTGGTGATTTCAGGTAGCGAGTGTCGAGCGCTTAATTTAAAGCAATTCATTGTGTAGGCTTAATTCGGCATCTGCGCCCAGCTGACATCGGCAAAACCCGGCGCCAGGGCCTCAGCTTGCAGAGCCACCAAATTCGCAGTACCCGTGGCCAGCCAAATACTATCGCCACTGAGCAGGCTCAAGACATTGCCGATCAGAGGCTGGTGAGTCACCAGCAAAATGGAACTGACATTAAGAGAGTCGATAAAGCGCAGTAGCGCCTGGGGCTCCCCCCCCGGCTGCAGCTGCTCGGTGACCAGTAGCTCGCGATCGAAGCCCAGGGTCTGGGCCGCAATTTTTGCCGTTTGTAATGCTCGACGATAGGGACTGGTAACAATCAATTCTATGCCTGCCAACTCGGTGTGACGAGCTTCAATCACCCCCAGTACATCGCCTTCGCCGGCTGGTGTCAGCTGGCGTTCAGCGTCACTGGCAGCGCGGGCCTGGGCTTCACCGTGGCGAAGAAAAAACAATTCCATCATGTCCCCTAAAGATTCGCGACTTAAGAAATAGATACGGCTGGCATACTGGCTTGCGCCGGCTAACGGTTAACCCGAAACTCAACATCATCGGGCTGCTCGGAAAGCATCACGCGCAACAACACACGAGGTAGAGACCCGCCCTTAAACATAACATCATACAAGCCGCTGGCGAGGGGCATATTGATCCCCAACTGTTCGGCTTTCTCTTTAACAATACGCGTGGTGTTGACGCCTTCCGCCACCTGCCCCACATCTTCAATGGCCTGCTCAAGACTCTTTCCTTCGCCGAGGGCATAGCCGATGCGGTAGTTACGGCTCAAATCAGAGGCGCAGGTCACGAACAAATCACCAACCCCGCTCAAGCCGAGAAAGGTCATCGGGTCGGCCCCCAGGTGAGCGGCAAAACGGGTCATTTCCGCCAGACTGCGAGTGATCAGTACACCCAGAGAATTTTGTCCGACTTCCATCGAGGCAGCCATACCGGCGGCAATGGCATAAATGTTTTTTAAGGCCCCCGCCAACTCAACACCGTAGCGGTCACTGTTGGCATAAACCCGGAAGAAGGCAGTCTGTAGTACATCTTGTACGGTCTGGCAGACGGCCTGATCGGCGCTGGCAATGACCGTCGCGGTGATTTCCCCATCGGCAACCTCCTGAGCCAGATTCGGACCGCTGATAACACCGATGCGGGGCTGGTTAAGCTCCTCGGCAAGAATCTCACTCATCAACTTAAAGCTATCGCCCTCGATGCCCTTAACGGTGCTGACGACGATGGTTTCGGCGGGTATAAGCGCGGCCACTTGCTGGCAAACACCGCGAAAGGCCTTGCTGGGAATGGAGAAAAACACCACCGAGGCCTCTGCCAGAGCAGTGTCTAGTTCGGCGCTCACCTGCAGGCGCGGGTCGAGCTTATAGCCAGGTAAATATGGCGTGTTTTCACCGGCCTCCATGCAATGGCGAGCATTTTCGGCATCGCGCATCCACAGGGTCACCGGATGGCCATTGCTGGCAATCATATTGGCGATGGCGGTGCCAAAGCTACCGCCACCGAGTACCGTAATTCTATTGTTTTTCAAAGGATCCCCATAAAACATTATTAACAATAGTCCATTTAGTATCGAAATTCAGAGCGCGAGAAACGGACTTTGCGAGCACTTCCCTGTGCCACAGTAAAACGCAGCGTTAAGGCTGCTTAATTAACAAAAGCTTAACTAAACGATTTAAGTAACTTAACTAAACAACAAACGATTGAGGCGCTGCACAAAGAGGGCTGGGTTTTCCAGCTGCTCGCCCGCCGACAATACCGCCTGATCAAACATCACGCCAACCAGGTCTTCGACCTTGTCATTGTCCTGCTCATCCTGCAGTCGCGCAAGCAGTTGGTGGTCGGGGTTAATTTCGAGAACGGGTTTGGTCTCCGGTACAGGCTGACCCGCCGCTTCGAGAATTTTGCGCATTTGCGGGCCGACATCACCCTCGCCCAGTACCAAACAGGCGGGAGACTCGGTGAGGCGAGTGGTGGAGCGCACATCGCCAACCTGATCGGCGAGCACGGTTTTAATCCGACCGAGCAGATCGTCGCTGATAGTTGTACTTTCTTTGTCAGCCTCTTCCTTACTCTCTCCCAACTCACCCAGGTCTAGCTCACCACGGCTGATATCTTGCAGCGGCTTACCATCGAATTCCTGCAGGCTAGACATGGTCCACTCATCGACCCGCTCGCTCAGCAGCAGCACTTCAATGCCCTGCTTGCGGAAGATTTCGAGGTAAGAGCTGCTTTTAGCGGCAACATCGGTCTCGGCGATCAGGTAGTAAACCTTGTCTTGCCCCGTTTTCATGGTCGCGACGTAGTCGGCCAGTGAAACCAGCTCATCACCTTCACGGGTACTGGCAAAACGCAGCAAGCCGGCAATCTTTTCTTTATTGGCGAAGTCTTCAGCCGGCCCTTCTTTCAGCACAGAACCAAAGGCTTCCCAAATCTTTTTATAGTCATCGGGCTGTTCCTTGGCCATTTTGGTCAGCTGGTCGAGTACCCGCTTGGTCAGCGCCGAGCGGATGCTGTCAACGGCTGGACTGTCTTGGAGGATTTCTCGCGACACGTTGAGTGGCAGGTCGGAACAGTCGACCACACCCTTGATAAAACGCAGGAACATCGGCAGAAACTGCTCGGCGTCATCCATAATAAAAGTGCGCTGAATATAGAGCTTCAGGCCCTTGGCGCCATCGCGGTTATACAGGTCAAAAGGTGCGTGACTGGGAATGTAAATCAGGCTGGTGTAGTCGAACTTGCCCTCGACCCGGTTGTGACTCCAGGTCAGAGGATCCTGAAAATCGTGGGAGACATGCTTGTAAAATTCGATGTAGTCCTCGTCGCTAAGCTCACTGCGCGGGCGCGTCCACATGGCGGTGGCGGCATTAACACGCTCAAACTCGGGCACATCGACAATATCTTCTTCAGACTCGTCTTCTGCGGGCGGTGGTGTCGGCTTGAGCATTTCAACGGGCACGGCAATGTGGTCGGAGTACTTTTTCACCAGGCTGCGCAAACGCCAGTCGCTGGCGTATTCCTTGGCATCGTCCTTGAGATGCAAAATAACTTTGGTACCGCGCTCGGCCTGCTCGATATTTTCAACAGTAAACTCGGCTTCGCCGTCACAGCTCCAGCGCACAGCCTGATCGCCAGCCTGTCCGGCAGCACGCGATTCAACCACCAGCTTGTCAGCCACCAGAAAGCCGGAGTAAAAGCCAACACCAAACTGGCCAATTAACTGGGAATCTTTTTTGTCATCGCCACTCAGGGCATTGCAAAACTCTGCGGTACCGGAGCGGGCGATAGTACCCAGGTGAGCAACAATTTCATCGCGGCTCATACCAATGCCGTTGTCAATGATGGCCACGGTATTGGCCTCCTCATCAACTTCGATACGCACCAGCAGCTCATCACCACCCTCTAGTAACTCGGGCTTTTGCAAGCCTTCAAAGCGCAATTTGTCGCAGGCATCGGAGGCGTTGGAGATCAGCTCGCGAAGGAAGATATCTTTATTGCTGTAGAGGGAGTGGATCATCAAATGCAGTAGCTGCTTGGCTTCTGTTTGAAAGCCCATGGTTTCGGCTTGCTGAGTGGCGGACATGCGGGTCTCCTGGTGCGTCGTCGGTAGTATGTTTAATGGGCTTAAAACAAAAGTGCTTAAGTCCGCTCTGTGGTGCCACCAGGGAAAACGCTATCGTCCCACCGGCCAACACCACAAAGTCAAAGGTGCAGGCCATAAATAGGGGCGATTTATTGATTTTCAAGCGCGAATTACGATTCTCATTAATCACCCCCTTATGAACAAAGCGCTTAGAGCATGGTTACAGGGCTGTTTTTAAAGGCTATTATTCGCCCATGCCCCAAACCCTACTACAAGTCGTTAAAAGCTATAAAGGCAGCTACCCGCTATTCAATGCCATGCTGCCTCGCGATGGTAAAAAAGTACGCACCATCGTCTGCTATCTCAGTGGCAAGCCCGATGGCAAGAACTCGGTAGACACCCTTGCCGATCGTACAATCTATCTCGAGCTCGACAAAAAGGCGATCAACTGGACGCAACCCGGCACCGTGCGCGCGCTGGCAAAACTTATTGACGAAGAAAATGTCGATCTACTGGCCTGTCAACTGAGACGCACAATTTCCATTGGCGTCTGTGCGGCATTACTTGCCCATAGGAAGCCACCGGTCATTGGCGTACTACACGGCATCGTCAACGGCAAAGTCAGCCCTTCACGGCGACTGTTGAACTGGTTTGTTTTCAAGCGTCTGACAAAACTGGTTTGCGTATCACAAACCTGTGCAGAGGATCTGGTGGCGATGAACTGGAATCTCGATGCGACAAAAGTCATGACCATACAAAACGGCATTGATCAAACACCCTACCTTATTGAGCCAAGCTCAATGCCGGCAACAGCGAGTAACAAAGACATACTTTTTGGCGAGCAACTCAGTGGCAAACGCCTGTTCGGTACTATTGGTCGGCTTTGCGAAGTCAAAAACTACCGGCGTTTTATTGAGGCCTTCGCCCTCGCCTGCGAAAATAATACAAATATTGCCCTGGTGCTGATTGGCACGGGGCCAATGGAGCAGGAACTAAAAGAGCTGGTTACATCCCTGAATATTGACGAGCAGGTGTTATTTCTGGGTTACCGAAAAGACATTCCCTCCCTCTTACAAAACCTAGACGTGTTTGCCCTGCCCTCCCTCCGCGAAGGTATCAGCCTGGCGCTGCTCGAAGCCATGGCTTCTGGGCTTCCCGTCCTGACCTCAAATAGAAGCGGTATGAAGGAGGTCGTCAGTGATAGCAGTTGTGGCTGGCTGATTGAGCCAGAGGATAGTCAGAGTATGGCTGAGGTCATCACTTTTATCGCCAGAGAAACACCGGAGCAACTGGCGATCATCGGCGACAATGCACGGCAAAGGGTACTAAAAAAGTTTCACGCCGAGCGTATGACCAGCGACTACGAAGCCCTCTACAACGATATATTCGACAAGCGCTAAAATGATGTTTGCCGTGAAAAATCACAGCGCCCTACTCTGCACTCTCTGTTAAGAAACGCTGCCACTGGGCTTTGGTAATTAGATTACAGCTCTCCAGCACTTCATCCCACATTAACAGGACATCACCACGATCAAGTTGACGCCGGACCTGATCGACCTTGTTGTCGAGGCTGTACTCGGCATCACCATAGTCGGTGCCCTCACGGACAATGAAATTTTCGATGATGGCGCGCAGGGTTTCAGCAGCCAGAGAAGACGCCGGAATTTCAATCATTGGCCAACCGACTGCGTCGTTGTTAAAGCCGGCTTTTTAAAACGCAGGGTCATGCGATCACTCTCACCAATGGCCAGATATTTTTCACGATCTTTTTCTTGCAGTCGCAACGTGGGTGGCAATGTCCAAACACCCTTCGGATGGTCTGCGCTATCTTTGGGGTTGGCGTTAATTTCACTCCTTGCATCGAGCACAAAGCCGGCTTTTTCCGCCAGGGCAATGACATAGGCCTCCGTCATATAGCCACTTTGTTTCATGCTTTCCCAACTGGTGTCAGGTTTAGCTCTGTGTTCCACCACGCCCAGCACACCACCCGGCTTTAAGGCTTTATAAAACAGCGCGAAGGCCTCTGCCTCATTAATACTGCGCAACCAGTTGTGCACATTGCGAAAGGTGAGTACTGCATCGGCACGACCATCGGGCACGCTAAGCGTGTTCATCTTTGGGCTAAACTCAGCCATCGTCAATGCTTGATAGAGCTCGGTATCGGCTTTTATTTTTTCTTCAAAAAACAGCCGTGATTTATCAAAATATTTTATCCCGGAATCTTTTGCAAAATGCGCCGCATACAGTTTGCCGCCCTCTAAATAGGGGGCGAGGATTTCCGTATACCAACCCCCACCGGGCCAGATTTCCACCACCGTCATATTTGGTTTCACCCCAAAAAAGTCCAACGTTTCTGCGGGGTGGCGATAGACATCTCGCTCAACAAAGGCCGGGGTGCGATCGGGACTTTGCAATAGGTCATCATCGATAACGGCATCTGCCCACAGACTTGCTGAGGACAGGGAGGTGAGGAGACAAACCAGGCTAAGGAGCAATTTTCGCGACATAATTAAACTCTGCAATAAAAAATGAACGGAATGAATGAAGCAAGCAGTTTAGAGCCGAGCGGTGACACTTGCCACCTTGTCACTCAGGCTTTGTTGACGATCCGTACGGGTACCCACCTTCAGGGTTGAGGTCACGCGGGCACGACCCAAGGCATGAACTTGTTGATGGCAGGATTTGACTGCAGCCATGACGTCATCCCACTCGCCTTCGATATTGGTACCGAAGGCGTGGAGTTGGTGGCTCAAGCCAGCAGCCTTAAAAATCTGCTGGCAGGCGGCTATCTCAGCGGAGACAGAAACATCACCCCCCATGGGGATCAGACATAAATCGACATGCACTTTCATTTTTTACTCTTTTATTGGGACTGCTGTGGTTCGACTGTTTTAGCGGCCAATGATTCAATCCAGGGCCAAACCCGTTGCTCGTTAATCCGATAGGGGTAGGCATGGCCCCAGTCGGGCAGCTCATCAAAGCGAAGATTGTAGCCCAGGTGGTCGAGTAAACCGCAGGTACTACGCACCGAGCGAATAGCAAAGATATGATCGTGCACCCCGTGGATAACAAGAAATGGTACATCAACTGCCGCCTTTTTACGCAACATACGATCCGCCACCTGACTCAGTTCGCCGGCAATGGGGGCGACACCGGCAAATAACTCGGGGCATGAAAAAGCCAATAAATAAGAAAAGGTCGCGCCATCGGACAGGCCCGTGAGAAACACCCTGTCACGATCAATATTGTACTCCCCACAAACCTCATCAAAGGCAGCCGTAATGGAGTCAACATCCGTCGGTGGATAGAGAACCGACCAGGTCATATCGATAGATTTCGGCGCCAGCAAGATATAGCCCGCACTTTTGGCAATGCGCATCCAGGTCCAGATAAACTCATCACCCGAGCCATAAGCACCGTGCAGGCAAACCAGTAAGGGCCTCGCTTGATCCGCCTTATAGGCCTCTGGCACGTAGAGGGAATACTGGGCGTGAGTATCGTCGCCCACCTTGTGCATTAAACCCACGGGGGGATCTGTCTCTGCAAATAAAGGGTCAAGGCTATTTTTCGAGGTGTAGGCTGTCTCTGTGTACCACCAGCTTTCGAGCAGCGGCAATTGCAAGCGCAAAGCATACAAGCGCTCCAAACCCTTGCAAAAGTAAAAGCGACTTTGTAGAAAGGAATGATTAAAGGTCTCACCACCGGCATTAATAAAAGTGTCGTAGGCATCACCAAAATAAGACACGGCTCTGGCCAGGGCATCGTGAAAATCATCTAAACCCGCATCGGGTATCTGGCTAAAAAATGTTTTTGTTGTGATCGCGAAAAAATCACCGACACTGCTTTTTAGCCGCTGTTGTGAGACACGAACTCGCTCAACCCCAATGTCCTCCTGCTCACTCTCGAAACTCTGTAAAAATGCCAGTAAGCCCTGCTGCAATTCGTCCAGCTTGCTCTGGTAATCACCGTCACTGTAGCTCATGTCCGAAGCCCTCCGTCAAAGGTATGCGATGACAGCCCTGTTTATTTTATTGTTGTCCGCCGATATTGACATACAGCCCGCACAAACCAAAGCCCCGTCGACAGCCCCGACACCTTATAGCGGTGATCATTGTTTGACGCCTATTGTGCAAACTGTTTTTATCCGCCTACACATTTATACACTTACACTTAAATTATGAGGACGTTTCAATGGGAGAATTAGACGGAAAAGTGGCCATCATTACCGGCGGTGCCAGTGGTATTGGCGAAGAGTCGGTGCGGGTATTTATTCGCGAAGGGGCTAGAGTGGTAATCGCCGACATGCAAGAGGAACGCGGTCAGGCCCTGGCCGCTGAATTAAAAGGCTCGGCAGTCTTTATAAAAACCGACGTCAGTCAGGAAGCTCAGGTGAAAGCTGCCGTCGACAAGGCCGTCAGTGAATGGGGCCGACTCGACTGCATGTTTAATAACGCGGGCTTTGGCGGTGCTATTGGCCCCATTGAAGACACGCCGGTGGAAGATTACGACATCACCATGGATGTACTGGTAAAAGGCGTCTTTCTGGGCATGAAACACTGCATCCCGGTAATGAAAAAACAGGGGGGCGGCAGCATTATCAATACCGCCAGTGTCGCCGCACTGGTGTGTGGCCACACCCCTCACCTGTATTCAGTCGGCAAGGCCGCCGTGGTACACCTGAGCAAATCCGTTGCTCTGGAAGTGGGCGAAGATAATATTCGCGTTAATGCAATTTGCCCCGGCTTTATCGTCACGCCGCTATCGACCAATACCGTGGGCCGCGACGATAAGACACCGACTATCGACTATAAAATCAAACAGCCGATACCCCGCGTTGGCCAGCCCGATGACATTGCGCAAATGGCCTGCTGGTTAGCGGGCGAGCGCTCAACCTTTGTCACCGGGCAAACCATCGCCGTCGATGGCGGTACCACGGCGGGCGTACCCTGGAATAAACAACCGGGTTATCAGAAAAGCTATCACCCCATTAAGGTTTATCGTCCCGAATCGGCGGGTTAACTGTTACGAAAAAAACCGAAGAAGAGGCTACGCTTTACTCAGGACCGCCGGAGGCACGACTGCATGGACGCAGAAGGTAGAGTAACGCATGGAGCAGTTACCGAAAGATGCCGACACCGAGCGTACAGGGAAGAATTTACAGCGAGTCATGGGTAAAGTGTATCCTTTTCTTCTGCTCCGACAATAAATTATCCAATGAATTAATAAATACACGCCCATAAAAAACCCCGGAAATTTCCGGGGTTTTTTATATCTCGATAACGACTAACTATCGTTACTCGCTATCGAGTCGCTCAATGATTGTACAGTTTGCAGTACCACCACCTTCGCAAATTGCCAATAAGCCATAACGACCCTTGCGGCGCTCAAGCTCGTTCAACAAAGTGGTCATCAGCTTGGCACCGGTGCAACCCAGTGGGTGACCATTGGCCTGCGCACCGCCATTAACGTTGAGCTTCTCGAGATCGGCACCCACAGCTTTGGCCCAGGCCAAAGGAACAGAACCAAAGGCTTCGTTAATTTCATACAGGTCGATATCTTCGATCTTCAAGCCTGCTTTTTCGAGGGCTTTTTGAGTCGCAGGGATAGGCCCCTCAAGCATAATCACCGGATCAGATCCGACAACCGACAAGGTGTGGATACGCGCACGGGGCTTCAAACCGTATTGCTTAACGGCATCGGCATTGGCCATCATCACTGCTGCAGAGCCATCGCTAATTTGGCTAGCAGAACCGGCAGTAATCATGCCGCCCTCGGCCAGTGGCTCAAGGCCCGCCAGCGCTTCGAGATTAGCATTGGCGCGAATGCCTTCATCGGCATCGTGAGTGAAAGAGATGCCGCCTTCGAGAGTTACTTCAATGGGCATAATCTCTTCGCGGAAACGACCTGACTCAGTGGCATCCACTGCTTTCATATGGCTTTGATAACCGAAGTTATCCAGCTCTTCACGGGTCAACTCGTACTTTTTAGCCAGCATGTCAGCACCCATAAACTGGCTGAATTCAATACCGGGGTAACGCTCTTCCAGACGTTCACTTTTAGGCATGCCGCGACCTTGCTCGGCACTGTCTGAAATATTGGAGAACATCGGCACGCGGCTCATTGACTCCACACCACCGGCGATAACGACGTCCTGAGTACCGGACATCACCGCCTGAGCGGCAAAGTGAATCGCCTGCTGAGCGGAGCCACACTGGCGGTCAACGGAAACACCGGGCACTGACTCGCCCAGTTTTGAGGCCAGTGCCACGTTGCGCGCGACGTTACCGGCCTGCTCACTGTTCTGTGAAACACAGCCAAAAATCAGATCATCCACTTTTTCGGGATCAATGCCGACCTGATCAATCAAGCCGTCTACCAACATGCCACCCAGATCAACCGGGTGAGTCTGGCTCAATCGCCCTCTATTTTTACCTGTCGCCGTGCGCAATGCACCGACAATATATGCTTCTGCCATGTTCGTCTCCATAAGCTTAAATAATGAGTATCTGCAGCGATCCAGCCGCTGAGCCCGACATTAAAGCGCAAAGCGGCGGGCGGTTCAATTTATGCCGCCCCTGGCAGGAGCCCTCAGCACTTCAATACTCTCTTATCGCTGCTCAATTGCATCCATGAAGATGATCAACTATAAAAGAGGGGTCGCAGTCATTATTATCATTAGCCCTGACAAGCCATGAATACTCTCTATGTCTTTACTTGAAACCATCAATACCACCTGCCCCTACTGCGCGGAACCCATTGCGCTGGTTATCGACTGTTCTGAGGATGAGCAACGCTATATAGAAGATTGTTTTGTCTGCTGCCGACCCATTTCACTCGACATCTCGGTCGACGCTAGCGGCTTTCCCGCTGTGCATGTAAGGCACGAAGATGATGTTTAGGAAGAGTCTGGTCAAGCCATGAGCGAGTCCTCCAAATTCACTATTGGCCAGCTTATTCAACATCGTTTGTTTGGCTATCGCGGGGTGATTTATGAGGTCGACCCGATATTTATGCTCAGCGAACAGTGGTATCAGCAGATGGCCCGGTCGTGCCCGCCCCGAGAGGAGCCCTGGTATCACGTGCTGGTCGACAACGCGATTCACACCACCTATGTCGCCCAGCAAAACCTGCTGGCCGACCCCTATGCCGAGCCAATTAAACACCCGGGCGTCGACCAGTTGTTTGAGCGCTTTGAGGATGGTTTTTATTATCTACGCCAGGGGCAACTGCAATAAGGCCAAAGGGAAGCAACAAACCTCAGCACCGACCTTAAAGAATTCTAAGCCTTTCGACCTTTCAGCCAAACCACCAGACCACTAATCGCCAGCAACATAAAAAGCAGGGCCATGGCGTCAACCAGATAAACACCCCACTCACCGAGTATGCGGCCACTGTGAATGTCGAGCAGCAGACGCTCATAGGTAATATCTTCGCTATCGACACTTGCTGCCAGGGCGAGTGTTAAAGCCTCTGGTGCCTGTTCGGCTGCAGACCATTGGCTAAAATTTGGCTTCGCCCCGGCTTCTTTCGCCGTCCAGCGCAGTGCCTTAAGGTCGGCAACAAATAGCCCTGCGCTGGTGTCGAGCAGTAGCTCGCCATCAACCAGTCCCACCCGTTTCACCGCGATGGGCAAGCCATAAGACCCGCCAATTTTCTCGATTAACGCGAAGGTCGGCGAAAAAAGCAGCAACTCACGTTCGCAGGCAACGATGATTTGCCCGGCACTTGTTGAGCTGAGAGCCAGCGCTCCCACCAGAGCCCCTTCACAGCCGGCGATTTCCTCAGCCTGGTAAAAAAGCTGGCCATTGCTCTGACTAATATAGGCCTCGCCGAGGGGGTAACTCAGCACTGTGCTGACCTCCGCCATGCCATAGAGACTCAGTAAGGCGGGCGAGCGCAGCGCTGTTCTGTCAAAGCCCCAGCCCGAAACATGGTTTAAACACAGACCGGTAAAGGCCAGTAGCAATACGAAGGCCGCAGCGAGTACACCCATGCGCCCGTGCCAGCGCTTTAACAATTCAGAGGGCATTGCTTTTTGAACTCAAAGAAATTGAACCCGCAGGCGTTGAACTAACAGAAGTTGAACGAATAGGAGTCCCACGAACCTTTATTAGGCGAACGGTGGCGGCAAGTGACATCAAGGTAACTGCACCGCTTGCTCAACAGCCGCTGACTCTTCATTGATAACCAAGCGATGCAGAAAGAGGGCAAAGCGTGCGGCTTTTTTCACGGCCTTGACCGACAGGGTGGCACCGGTAATACCATCAATGTTGTCACTGAGCTGGTGCTTGTCGGGTTGTAGAGACAAGCCCACAAACTGGCGAGTAAAAAAAGCCATGCGCACCTCGGCACCACGACTCTCACGAAATTCTAAAATTCGAACTCGCTCGATATGTTCACCGACAATAGTAATACCTATGGTAATGGGCCGCGTTTTACCCACCTCGTTCATAATCCAGGCGCTGCGTTGATCCGCCCCCTCACCACTGTGCCAATAGCGAATACGCATGCCAGGGTAGGCGTGATTAAGTATCTGCTTGGCGGCATCGCGAATGTCATCCCTTAGCCACAACGATGCAATCTGCGGTGGCGCCGCAGAAAAGGACTCAGCCAAAAAGGCTTCCGGCGTCATATAGACACCCTTAGCCAGTGCCGAAAAAGGCAGGAGACAAGACAGCAGCACGCAAGCTAATTTCAATGCTTTCATAGGGGTAAAAAGAGTACTCAAGAGTCACCCCTCGAGCAAGTCTTCCCCACTGCTTACCAGCCGTATTTGTAGCGCTAATTTAAAAATCAAAAGCTCCAGCCAACGCCCAGGTTAAAGCTGTCTTCACCATTTTTCTGGTCGGCCCAGTCAGCTTTGAAAACGACATTTTCGACCAGCCAGAAATTCAGCCCCAGATCCCACTCTTCAATTTCAGTATCGGTATTATCACCGGCGTTGTTGTCCCACTCGCTGTAGCGTGCAAAGAAACCCAACCGGGGAGTCAGCTTATAGGAGGGCTCAATGTACCAGCCATCCTGCTCATCGCGACCCAGGGCTTGCGCCTCATCACCGTCGATGTCCCACATTGCGTAGAGTGCACGCAGTCCAAAGCCACCTTTTTGGTACGCCGCGTGGGCTTCCCACAACAGCGCACTGGCATCATCAGCGCCCATGCCCTGGGCGATATCTTCCTGATACATCACTGTTGCCGCCAGCTCGAGTCCGGGGATAGCGGTGTATTTCAGCCGGCCTGTGTAGGCAAACTCTTCGGCCGTGGCCTTACTCACCTTTTGTCGACCACCCCTCGGCTTGAAGGCGTCTTTACCCGAGGTATCCGTTTGAAGACCACTGGTTACCGCCAGGTCGTAGCTCAAACCCGGAGCGATTTCACCATCGAGCATCACACCTGCCTCCCACCAAGTGGCGGGAATAATATTTTTCTCGACCGAATTGCGCTCAACGCCATAGAAGGTGTCCGGCTCGTGGGTTTCATTCATAATGCCAATGGGGATCAGAAACTGGCCAAAGGTGGCACTGTGATTGTTAGTGTAGTCCCATTCAATATAGGCCTGCTCCAGCTCAACTTCGCCGTTTTGTCCATCGCCAGCAATCGAGTGTTCCAATTCAACTTCCGAGAAAAAACGCACGTCATCGGTAAATTCATGCTCGACAAAGAGCACAAAGCGATGGGCGTCGACCTGGTTGTCACTGCCATTCTTGTCGTTGTAATGCAGCTCACCGTAGCCACCGATTTGAGTTTTATCGGCCCAGTCGGCAATTTTGGCCAAGCCTTCGCTGGCCGTGGCGACGGACTCGACCGTCTCGGCAGTCGCTTCAATTTTTTGCTCACTGAGCACGACTTTCTTATTCGTCGTAGCAAGTTGCTTTTTTAAGGCTTCAATTTCACGCTGCTGGTTTTTCAGCAACTCCATAATTTGTGCCATCGATACTTCATCGCTGCTTTTGTCAGCCGCAAGTAGCGGCGTGGAAACGCAGAGGGCGGTGCCAAGAACGGCGGCTGTCACGATATTTTTCATCTATGTTCAATCTCCATGTCATTGCTGTAAGTGCTGGAAAAGCCCACCCAGCCTTGATAACGCAGGAGATACTACACAGCGAAAACCCTAGTTGCAAGTAATTATCATTTGATAATAGTTATTATTATCAAAAATGCAGTCTTTAATAAGCAGTAGTTGACACAGATCAACGACTATAGATCAGCAGGCATAAATCACCCGCCCCACTGACGCCGAGGACGCCCCCCTTAAAAGCGCGACTACACCTTGTGATCACGCCCCTGCCAATAGGGCTTGCGCAGTTCATTTTTCATGATTTTGCCGGTACCCGAAATCGGCAGGGGCTGATCGCGAACCAGCACACTGCGCGGGCATTTGAAGGAGGTCATCTGGCTTTTACAGTGGGCGATCACCTCACTCTCGGTAATACTGCAGCCCGGCTTGGTCACTAACTCACAGTGCACAGACTCGATCCAGTCTTCATGGGGAATACCAAACACGGCGCATTCACTCACCGCTTCAAGCTGATAAATACAGTTCTCAACTTCCACCGAGGAGACATTTTCGCCACCGGTAATCACCAAATCTTTGATGCGATCGACGATGTAGAAAAAGCCTTCACTGTCGCGATAACCCGCATCACCGGTGTGCATCCAGCCATCGCGTATCGCCTCCGCCGTTGCCTCGGGGTTTTGCCAGTAGCCCTGCATCACCATCGGGCCTTTAACGACAATCTCGCCAACTTCGCCGTCTGCCAGGGGGTGATCCTCTTCATCGACAATGCGTACATCGGCATTAAAAACAGCTTGTCCGCAGGAGGCCAGCCGACCCGCATCGGGGCCCTCGAGCACATGGTAGCGCGCCTCGAGAAAGGTCGCCGCCGGCGACAGCTCGGTCATGCCATAGGCCTGGGTAAAGGCGACATTGGGCAGTTCTTGCAGCGCCTTCTTGAGCACCGTTTGCGGCATCGGCGAAGCGCCGTAACTGATATTGCGCAGGCTCGACAAATCGAATTTGTGTAAATCTTGGTGGTGAACCAGACGGTTAATCATGGTTGGCACAAGTAACAGAGAGGTCACCTTGTGCTTCTCAATGGCGGCCAATAGCGCCCCCACCTCAAAGGCGGGAAGAATAATATTGGTCGTGCCCGCGCCTATCATGCTGTACACCCGCGAGGCACCCGCCGCATGAAATAAAGGCGTGGCGTGCAGGTAGACGGTAGCTTCATTGAGGCCTGAATTCAGCGAGGCACCCATGGCATTGGCTATCAAGTTTCTATGGCTGAGCACTGCACCCTTAGGGCGCCCAGTGGTACCGCTGGTGTATAAAATACCGGCGCTATCTTCGTAACCACGCTGCTGATCGTCTAGTGGCAGGTGTTCGTTAATCAGGCTTTCATAATCGCTACTGACATTGTCAGGATCAAAATAAATCACCCCGTCCAGACTGGGCAATTGGGGTAAAAAGCCATCAATCACCGCTTTAAAGTGCACATCGGCAAGCAATAGGCGGCTACCGGAGTCAGCGAGAATATAGTTCAGCTCATCGCTGCCCAGACGATTATTTAGCGGCACGATGACACCACCGGCCCAGGGCACGGCAAAGCTAAATTCAAAATACTCGGCGCAGTTGTGAGACAGCATCGCCACCCTGTCCCCCGCTTTCACCCCCGAGGCAACAAGCCCCGCCGCCAAACGCGCACAACGGTTTTCAAAATCACCCCAGGTTAAACTTTTTTCACCACAGACCAGAACCGTGTCGGAGCGTCGTCGCTGGGCAGAGCGGCGTAGTGTTTGCGTTAAGTACATAGTTCCCTCAATTTTGTTACCAGTTTGTTATGAGCGACAGTGCCAGGCAGCAAGGCTCATGTTGATAAGTAGCCCGCTATTCTAGGCTATATTCCTTCATCAAAACCACAAAACCGAGTACCGCGTAGTCGCGCTTGCCTACTTCACCGACAACGCGGCGTCGATTAAACTGACCGGCACCTCTACATCACAAGGTTAGAATCATAATGACTCCGCAATCACCTCCCCGTTTCGATCTCTCCGGCAAGGTCGCCCTCGTCACCGGCTCCACCGCTTATATCGGCCGCGCCAGCGCCCACAAGCTGGCCAGCCTTGGTGCTACCGTTGTAGTCAATGGCCGCAATAAAGAAGCGGGGGCGGCCGTGGTTGAAGAAATCACCCAGGCCGGTGGCACCGCCATTTTTGAACAGGCCGATCTCACCGATGCCGAGGCCCTGGTGCAAATGGCCGCTAACATTATCGAGCGTCTGGGTAAGATTGATATTCTGGTTTCCAGCGGCGCCGGTGCCAGCCAAGACTCCCTGCCCTTTCGCCTATTTCAGGAAATGAGCACCGATGATCTCGACTACTACATTAAAACCCACTGGCTGACCCGCGCCTATGCCTTGAAAGCCGTGGCCCCGCACATGGCTAAAGCGGGCGGCGGCAAAGTGGTGTTAGTCGGTACCGATGCCGGGCGCATCGCCACCGTTGGCGAATCGATGATCGGTGGCTCAACCGCTGGCATGATGCAAATGTCCCGCGCATTGGCTCGCGAACTGGGCCGCGACAAGATCCGTATTAATGCCGTGTCGATGAGTTTTATCTCCGATGCCATCCCCCGCTGGGGAGAAAGCTCAGAGCCCCTACAGGACGAAAAAGATGCTCAGGGCAATCACAAAAAAGGCATGCTCGATAAATTAAAGAAGCGCATGATTTTTGATGTGCAATGTGAAGATATCGCCGAGACCATCGCCTTTTTTGCCAGCCCCGCCTCGGATGCGATCACTGGGCAAACCCTTAGTGTTAACGGTGGTCTTTCGACGCCGGGCTAACAGTGCTAAGCTCTTTGCAAGCTTATTGCCCTCTGCTCTTAAGCTTCACAACAGCATGAAAACAGGATAAATGATCACTCTAAATCACACCAAAATCAAAATAGCGCTGATAAGCATGTTGTTGCTTATAGGGCAGCTTGGTGTGGCTACTCATTCTCTTGAGCATCTTTCCCACGCTCAAGAGCAATCCTGCCAAATATTTTTACAGTGTGAGAAATCAGACAACGGACTGATTTCTCACGAGCTACAACTCGTCTCTCTGGCCAATAATCGACAGCCACCCGCTCGCTTACGTAGGGCACTCTCAAGCCTAACAATAGTTCCCTACCTCTCACGCGCCCCGCCTTCTATTTCGTAAAAAAATAACGTTTTTTAGCCGCCACCAGTGCCTAAGCCTGGTGGCGAACGTTTTCGTTTACGGAAAAAATACTCATGCATAAAATTTTATTGATGGCTGTGATAACAGCCGCGTTATTCCATTCAAGTCTGGTCTTCGCCAGCAGTGAAACCGAGGCTATACAGCAACAACTGGAGGCCATTAAAAAAGAATACGGGCAGGCCATTAAGGCCCTGGAGGATCGCTTATTAAAAGCAGAGAAAAGCGCACAACTGGCCAATAATCAAGCCCAGAAACTCGCGGTACAACTCGAGCAGAGCAGCTCTGCACGCACCTCTTCTTCTTCAACGCAAAATAGTTTCAACCCTGCCATTAGCCTCATTCTTGACGGGCGTTTTGCCAGTTTCGATAATAACCCTGAAGATTATGAATTGCCGGGCTTTGCCCTGGGTAATGAAGCAGGCTTAAGGGAAAAGGGCTTGTCGATAGGCCATAGTGAACTCACTATGAGCGCCAATATTGATGATCAATTTTTTGGCAAAATGACGCTGGCTTTTGATGAGCACGACGGTGAGACCGAAACAGAGTTAGAGGAAGCCTTTATTCAAACCCTGGGGCTGGGCCATGGCTTTACCCTAAAAGCCGGTCGTTTCTTTTCAGAGATTGGTTACCTTAACCAGCAACATGGACACGCATGGGATTTTGCCGATGCACCCTTAATTTACCGGGGACTGTTCGGCGATCAGTTAATTGATGATGGCGTGCAAATGACCTGGCTTGCCCCCACCGATACCTTTTTACAATTGGGTACAGAGTTATTCAGCGGCAGTCGCTTTCCTGCAGGTGGCACAACAAGTGGTATCGGTGCCTGGACCGCATTCGCTGATATAGGCGGTGATATCGGCATTGAACACAGTTGGCAATTGGGATTAAGTCATTGGCGCTCAGATAACATACAAGACCGAAAAAGTGGTGGGCATGCCCATGGCGATGGTGAAGCGGAGACACCCTCATTTAGTGGCGACAGCAAAATCAGCGCGCTCGATCTGGTGTACAAATGGGCCCCCAAGGGCAACCCAAACCATCAGAATTTCAAATTTCAGTTTGAATATTTTGACCGTCAAGAGGACGGTAACGTGGTCATGCTGGGTAGCGGCCCTCCTCTGGAAACAACAAGTTATGACGGCGATCAAAAAGGCTGGTATGCCCAGGCGGTCTATAAATTTAAACCACAGTGGCAGGTAGGTCTTCGCTACGACTGGTTAGACAGCGACAATCGCGGCTCCGATGCGGATGTACTGACTGAGGCGGGGCTAGATAATGAAGGCCACAGCCCTAAACGCTACAGTGCCACGCTGGAATGGTTGCCCAGTGAATTTAGTCGCCTGCGTCTGCAATATAATCAGGATGAATCCTACGAAGAGACCGACCATCAGCTTTTCCTGCAATACACCATGAGCCTCGGCAGTCACGGCGCCCATCAATTTTAGGAGAACACTGTGATACGTCATCAATGGAAAAACACATATTGCTTCGCTCTGTTGCTATTAACGCTGTGCAGCAATACCGCCTACGCCCAACTCAGTATATTTGCCTGCGAACCGGAGTGGGCAGCCCTGACGAGGGCCCTGGCTGGCGATACAGCCAGGGTTTATAGCGCCACCACCGCCCAGCAGGACCCCCACCATATACAGGCGCGCCCCAGCTTAATTGCCAAAGTACGGCGCGCGGATATGCTGGTATGCACGGGGGCGGAACTGGAAGTTGGCTGGCTACCCTTATTACTGCGCAAGTCGGGCAACGCCAAGATTCAAGCCGGGCAAGCGGGCTACTTTATGGCAACGGATCACGTATCCCTGCTGGAAAAGCCAGCCGTGCTTGATCGCAGCCTGGGTGATATTCATGCAGCCGGAAACCCGCATATTCATCTCGACCCCCACCGCGTGCAGCAGGTTGCCGAAGCATTGGCATCCACCCTGACAACAATTGACCCCATCAACAAAAATAACTATCGGGGAAATCTGCAGCGTTTTACGCTTGAATGGCGTGAGGCTATTTCTCAATGGGAAAAGCAAAGTGAGAAATTGCGGGGTAAACGCATCGTCGTCAGTCACAACAACTGGATTTACCTGGAGCGCTGGCTAGGATTGGAAAGGCTTGCCGTGCTGGAACCCCGACCGGGTATTCCTCCCAGCAGTCAGTATTTGGCGAAGGTACTTGCCCAGTTAGAGCAGAACCCGGCCGACATGATTCTGCACGCCAGCTATCAAAATGATAAGCCGGCCCTTTGGCTAGCGCAAAAAACAGGGCTTCCCGTTGTTGGCCTGGACTTTAGCCCCGCCAATAACAACAGTTTAATCCAGTGGTTTGACGGGGTTTTAAATCAGCTCTTACGTGCCGAATCATGAGCGTTGAAGGTTTGGAGCTTTCCATCCTGGGGCCCGCTTTTATAGCGGGCCTGTTGATACTGGCTACCCATGTACCGCTAGGGCAAGAAGTCCTTAAACGCGGCATTATTTTTATTGATCTGGCGATTGCCCAAATCGCTGGGCTGGGTGTGATTGCCGCCTACCGCTTTGGCGGGGATATCCATGGCTGGGAGGTGCAACTAGCGGCGCTGGGCAGTGCCTTAATCGCAGCTGTGGGGTTAAACACACTGGAGAAGCACTTTCAGGCGTATCAGGAAGCCCTCATCGGGGCGATCTTTGTCCTCGCCGCCACTGCCAGTATTTTAATTCTGTCGGACAACCCCCACGGCGGTGAATCCCTCAAAGATTTACTGGTGGGTCAGATTCTCTGGATCACCTGGCAGCAACTGCTGCCGACAGCTTTGGTGACAGGCTTTATTTTGCTGACCTGGTTTAGCTTCCGCCAACGTCTGAAACACCTAGGCTTCTACCTGCTATTTGCCTTAGCCGTCACCAGTTCGGTGCAGTTAATCGGTGTTTATCTGGTGTTTGCCAGTCTGATTATTCCCGCTCTCGGCAGTGTTGGCCGCAAAAACAAATTGTTAACAGCTTACCTGATAGGCGCGACTGGCTATGGGCTGGGTTTAATTTTATCTTCGCTTGTAGACTTGCCAAGCGGTGCCGTCATTGTCTGGAGCATCGCTATCATCGCTTTGCTGTCGACACTCACAACAGGACATAAACGACAAATAGCCTGATGCCTTAGCCTGAACAGCGAGACATCGGGGCTTCCACAATTTAATGGCATCAGCCACCGTCACCTTAAGCCGGGATACGCTAGGCATCAGTCTGTGAAAAACCTCTGTGGTGAATATTTACTGCTTCACAGTGGTAAAAGCCATCACCACACAGGTCAGCTTTGCGCGCCCGAGTATGCCAAAACGGCGTTGTAATAACCCTTAAAGATAAACAATCCAGTTGATGCCAGTGAACTATGCACGCAATAAGAAAGCTATACTTCAAGCCAAAGCTAGGCAAATGGAAACAACAATGAGCATCAATACAACAGCGGATGATTCGACTGGCACCTTTAAGGATCTCGAGCTGAAAGGCTGGAACCAGAAGGCCCGAGACTATGGCGACTACGCGGGCCAAATCACCCGGCAGGCCGTCGAGCCCCTACTCGATGCCGTCGGAGTTGAAGCCGGCAGTGTCTTTCTCGATATCGCCACCGGGCCGGGATACACCGCCGGGGCCGCACAGATGCGCGGGGCCATTGCCACCGGGGTCGACTTTTCGGCAAAAATGGTTGACGAGGCCTCGCGCAATTATCCCAACGCCCTGTTTTATGAGGGCGATGCTGAACACCTGGTTTTCCCCAGCGGTTTTTTCGATGCCGCCACCTGCCCCTTTGGTCTCTTACATATGGCAGACCCCGACCGCGCCATGAGCGAAGCCTGGCGCATACTCAAACCCGGTGGCAAGTTTGCCTTTACGGTGTGGGCACCCCCCGAGAAACATGCGTTTTTCAAATTGGTACTCGGTGCTATTTCGCGCCACGGCTCAATGGCTGTCCCCCTACCGGAGGCGCCACCCTTTTTCCGCTTTAGCGAAGCCGCCGAGAGTCAAAAAGCCCTTGAAACAGCCGGTTTTAGTGACATCACGATAGATGAAATCACCCTGCACTGGCAGCCCACGTCGGGACAGGCCCTGCTTGATACCATTTACAAAAGCACGGTGCGCACAGCGATGTTACTGGAGGCCCAGGACGAAGCGGTTCGTGAGAAAATTCACAGCGAGATTATTGCCGCTGTTGAAGAATCGAAAGAGCCCGTCGATCTACCCTGGCCCGCCATTATCGCCGTTGCCAGAAAACCTTTGTAAGTGCTAAAAGCCCTATACCGCAAAACAGGCGGCCATAAAAAAGCCCTGCGCGATTACAGCCAGGGCTTTTTTTAAAACTGGCGAAGGCTACTTAGCCAGCGGTTTTCTCTTTGACATAGTCGCCAATGCGGGCAATTGCTTTGCGGCCGTCGGTCAATTGGGGGAAGAATAAATGCCATACATGAATCATGTCCTGCCACTCTTCCAGAATTACCTCAACACCCGCCGCCTTGGCATTTTTAGTCAAGGTTTCGGAATCACTGAACAGGGTCTCGGCAGAACCGACTTGAATCAGCAACGGGGGTAAGCCCGTGAGGTCGGCGTGAATGGGTGAAGCCGTCGGCGCTTTAATATCGCCAGCGCCAATATACACCTTACCCATAGGTGCAATAAGATCGTAGCTGACCATGGGGTCAATATCTTTGCGGCTTTGGTAGGTCTCCCCCGTCGCTTCAAGGTCAGCCCAGGGAGAGATGCAAACACCTGCGGCGGGCAGTGGATGCTTGCCTTCACGCAGACCAACCAGCGTACCAACAGTCAGACCGCCACCGGCAGAATCGCCGCCGATAACAATTTTATCGGCACTATAGCCCTGGCTCAATAACCACAGGTAGGCACAAATCGAATCATCGACGGCTGCGGGATAAACGTGCTCGGGGGCCAAACGGTAGTCGACGGCCAGGGCCTGACAACCCGCTGCACGGGCCAGTTCGGCAACCACCGCACGGTGACTGCTAAGAGAACCAATCACATAACCACCACCGTGGACGTACATAATAATCCGTGAGGTATCGGCGCCCGGTGGCGTGTGCAATTCGCAGGGCACGCCTGCTGCGTCAACGGTTTTGACATCGACATCATCCGCTACGGGTGAGGCCATGCCGTCAAACTGGGCACGCATTTCATCGAGAGTGCCTCCCAGTGGATTGGCTTTTAACTGTGTAATAAGTCCTTCAATTTCACTTGCCGACATAATTATTTTCTTCCTGTTAAATTAGAGTAAATAGCTGTTGATTACCCTGCCATGCTAACCCGCAAGTCCAAACTGCAGCAAGAGCATTGCCCAACTCGGGTGCGAAAACGATAAAAACCCTCTTCTTTTGGTGTAATTAACTATTTCGCCTATCTATTCATTTCATGGCACAAAGCCTCCTTGAGCACACACCTATCGAGTCACAAAAGAGCCTTACAGAGGAGTCAGCAAGGGTGCTAGTATTCGTCGTCACATTTTGAAGCAGAGGCAATCACACTCACTATTTCCCCCAATACCAGGGGTTATCCAGGTTTGATTAGCACTCAAGATATAAAAACAAACTGATAAATAAAGAAATCCAATAAAATCATAAGGTATTACCATGACAGAGACAGCACTGGATCATGTACTTGATCTACCGCCACAGGCGGAAAAACCCCTAATCGATTACGAGACCGTGATTATCGGCTCCGGCATTTGCGGCATCGGCGCCGGTATTCGCATGCTCAAAGACGGCCTCGGCGATTTCGTCATCCTTGAAAAGGCCGACGATGTGGGGGGCACCTGGCGCGACAATACCTATCCCGGCCTCGCCGTCGATATCCCCTCCCTCAGCTATTCCTTTTCCTTCGAGCAAAACCCCAACTGGTCGAGCCTCTACGCCCCCGGCAAGGAAATGAAGGCCTACGTCGACCATTGCACGCAAAAGTACGGCATTCGCCCTCACATGCGTTACAACGAGGATGTTAGCGAGTCCATTTACGACGAGCTTAACAATGTCTGGATCACGCGCACCCAGGCCGGCAACACCTATGTTTCGCGCTATATTGTCAGCGCCACCGGCTTTTTGACCCTGCCTAAATTACCGCTGATTAAGGGTATCGAAAAATTCGAAGGTAAAACCATTCACACCGGCCGCTGGGATCACTCCTATGACCTCAACAATAAGCGCGTCGCCGTTATTGGCACCGGTGCCACCAGTATTCAGCTGGTGCCAGAAATTGCCGATCAAGTAAAATCCCTCAGCGTTTACCAGCGTACGGCTATTTGGTTGCTGCCGAAAAAAGAACTGCCTTTTGGGCCGAAGCTACAAAAGGCCTTTGCCAAAGTTCCCGGCCTGCAAAATATCGCCCGCCAGCTGACGATTTTGTTTACCGACGTGGTAATGATTAACCTGCTTATTTTTAATAAGTACTTTTCACCAGCGGGTAAAAAACTGCAAAACATTTGCATCAACCACATCCGCAATCAGGTCAATGATCCTGCGACTCAAGAAGCGCTGATCCCGAAATATGATTTTGGCTGTAAACGACCCAGCTTTACCACCAAGTTTTACCCGGTTTTTAACCGCGATAACGCCGAATTAGTGACCACGCCGATTAGCGAAATTACCGAAAACGCCATGGTCACCAGCGATGGTACCGTGCGTGAAATTGACACGTTGATTTGTGCCACCGGCTTTGAAGTTTTCCAGAAAGGCAGTGTTCCCACCTTTAAGGTAGAGGGTAAAAGCGGTGTCGATTTAAGTGACTACTGGGAAGAAAACCGCTATCAGGCCTACGAAGGCTCTACGGTTCCCGGCTTCCCTAACTTCTTCCTGATGTTTGGCCCCTACAGTGTCTGCACCGCGTCCTGGTTCGGCATGGTCGACACCCAGTCCAAGCATTTGGTGCGTTGTATCAGCACGGCTAAAAAACGCGGTGGCAACTATATTGAAGTGAAGAAGTCAGCTAATGACCGCAACTTTGAGAAGGTGCAAAGCCGCACTCATTTAACGATTTTCAAGTTTGGTGACTGTGCAAAATCAAATAGTTATTACTTTGATCGCCACGGTGACAGCCCAACCATTCGCCCCACCATGGGCTTTGTGCACTGGTTGGCCAGTCGTTTTATGAGTATCACTAAAAATTATAATATCGATACTAAATAAACATTTAATTTGATTTAAAAAAACCCGACAAATAATAATATTTGTCGGGTTTTTTATTGTTCGGCTATTTGAGACAGCCTTTATTACTGATACATTTTTGCCGTAAAGCCCATATCCAGACCCAGTTCAATCGCCTTGCCAATTGGCAGATCAGCCGCACGGCGCAGTGTTTGTTTGGTTAACCACAGAGCATCGCGATTAAAACTGGCCAGTTGTTCAGCCATTTTTGTCGCCGCCACCAGCACTTGCTCATCGGGCACAATACGATTAATCATGCCAAAATTTAAGGCTTGTTGGGCATCAATATTCTCACACAGGCTCAACAATTCAAACGCGGCTTTGCGACCAATTTGATGCACCAGAGTCGGTGTTACCCCCGTTGCCGCCAGACCTAAACGCACTTCAGGGTAGCCAAAGATTGCCGACTCGCCCGCCACTACCAGGTCACAACTGATGGCCAGATTACAGCCACCACCGAGTACATAGCCCTGCACTGCGGCAATTGTGGGTGTATTCATGGCGAGCAATTGACCATAAAAAGCCATCACCCGCGTTAAGCCCGCCGCCACCTCTCGCGCTGGCGCGGGCTTGTCCCCATCCCAGTCGGACAAATCGGCACCAGCACTAAAGGCCCTGCCTTCACCACTGATAACGATCACCGCAATTGTTGAATCAGCATCGGCTGCAGCCAGTTTTTCTGACAACTCATCAACCAAGGCCTCACTCATGGCATTTAACTTGTCGGGGCGATTCATTGAAATAAAGCGGACGGCACCCGCATCACGGGTAAGAATCAAATCACGCATAATAACTCCTTATTATTTTGGCAATGCCAGGTCTGGCTTACAGGACGGCACCAACCTCAAATGGAATTCTGACAATCTCATCCGCTGAAACAACCCCCCCTCCAAACTCCACCACGAGGGTATAAAATCCCGCTTCTGCGAAATCGAGGCGGCTTTGAATAAGACCCCGTGGAATACCATTTTGAAAACTTTCGTTAATCACCTCGCCGGTGGCCAGCGTTTCTATAGAGGGCCCGAGCTCTTCGTGGCGAATAAACTTGAGGGCCACCGAGCGCTCTCGCAAGCCCTTATCGATAAAATCTAAAGTAATCTTAGTCGCCCCGAGACTGGGTAATTTTTCACAAAAGGCCCGTTGATAATTGACCCCCGCCTGTTTGACCTCAGGCCGCTGATAGGCCGAAAAACGCACTTCATAGGGCGCACGTCCGTAAACACAATCAAGGGGGATTTCGGCATCATTGGTAAATTCAAACTGTTCCTCAGCAGGCTTTTTTACAGCCACTGCTTCTTGTCGAGGGCTCAAGCTATGGACAATGGCATAACCGATCACCAGTGAAACCAGGGCCGTGGAGAGCTTTAAAACATTAATCTTCATCTAGTCTACTCATTGGGGTTTAGTGTTTTGTGACCTGGCGCTTATAGAGCTCAACAATTGCCCCTCCCTGTCATTGACGCAACCCAGCAAACAGTGGATGCTGATCCAATAAGACAGGGATAAAGGATGGATACCTAATAATTTTAATAGTGAGGAGGGAGCCGTACCAGGGAAGCTTCATTTTTGTAGTAGACCACCAAGAGCCCCCACAATGAAACTGCGCTGGCAATTCACACTAATCATCCTCTTCAGCCTAGCATTAAATAGCCTGATAAATATACTTCTAGCCCAGCATCAGCAGTACTTGTTGCTCGAAGCCAGCCAGCAAGCATTTAGCCAACGTCTTATCCGCAGTCACACCCTCAATCTGCTACTGGCAAGCATGGGTTCCGCCCTCATATTACTTTCCATCAGCTATTATTTCGCCCGTAAGATCACCACTCCAATCACAAGACTGACGCGGGATATCGGCGAATTTGATGGTAACAAACCCGTTACCATCATTGAAAACTGCGGGGAATTTGAAGAGTTGCACCAACTGCGGATCGCGCTTGAGGGCGTCGCAAGCATACAACAACATGCTCTCAAAGAATCCTTCAGCCGGGAGCAAGAGCTAGCGGTCACTCTCAATAGTATTGGCGATGCGGTAATCACCACCGATGCCAATAGCCTGGTGGTACATATGAACCCGGTAGCCGAGCAGCTCACCGCCTGGTCTCTTGCTTCCGCCAAAGGCAAGCCGCTTAGGACAGTCTTACCCCTTGTTGATGCCAGCACCCGCGAGCCCATCGATAACCCGGCTGACAAAGTACTCAACAGCGGTCAAATCGTCCATCTCAGTAACCACACCACGCTGCTCGCAAAGGATGGTAGTGAGCACCATATTGCCGATTCGGCAGCCCCCATCCTCGGTAGCGATAATGCCATTGTTGGCATGGTACTCGTTTTTAATGATGTTACTGAAGAATATCGTTTGCGCGAAAGGGCCAAAGCCGTTCATGAACAAATGCAGGGGCTGCTCAATGGGCTACGCACCACCACAGGCATTCTAGACTGCGACGGCACATTAGTATTTGTCAACGACACCCCACTGAAAGACGCTCAAATCACCATGGAGGATGTGATTGGCAAGAAATTTTGGGACTGCCCCTGGTGGGACTACGACCCTGAGTTACAGGCACTCATTGAAGGCGATATCGCTCAAGCTGCAGCAGGACAATCAACCAGCCGAGACCTGCAGGGAAAGTCACCTGCGGGCTTATTCTGGCTGCAACTCAACATCTATCCCATGCACGACGAAAACGGCAATATCATTCAGCTAGTGGGCGAAGGCATTCGCATACATAAGCGTAAAATGGCGGAGGAGGAGCTGCGCGAATCAACTCAGCGCCTGCAGGTCTATCGCGATCAATCACCCCTGGCCATTATCGAGTGGAACTTTATCGGTGCGACCGGTGAAATCACCGGCTGGAACAAGGCCGCTGAAAAAATGTTTGGCTATAGCTTCGCCGAGGTTGAAGGTAAGACACCTGAATTTTTGTCTCCCCCGGGGCTCGATTTACACCTTGATCAGCATATCACCGGCCTGCACACCCGCACCGCTAGTGATGCAGCCCTCGTTTCAAAGAACACGACCAAAGATGGTCGTACCATTTACTGCCAGTGGTACAACGCCCCCCTCGCGGGGAAATCGGGGAAGCTTATTGGCTGTGGCTCAATTTTGCGAGATATCACCGCCGAGCGAGAAGCCCAGCGCGCGCTCACCACCAGCGAAGCCGAACAAAGAGACATTCTGAACTCAATGCTGGAAGCTGTTATCACTGTCGACGAGACCAGTACGGTATTGACCTTCAACAAGGCCGCAGAAACCTTATTTAATTACAGCGCTAAAGAGATTGTTGGTCAAAATGTTGCACAATTACTGCCGGAACCTCACAAAAGTGGGTTTGCACAATATATGACGGCATACCTGAAAACCGGCACCCAAAGTATTATTGGCAGCGGTTCCGAAATACAGGCCGTGCGCAAAAATGGTGAGCTTTTCCCCACTCGCCTGGCAGTGGCTGAACTGAGTACCACCAAGGACGGCAAACGTCGTTTTATTGCAACTTGTCAAGATTTAAGCCAGATTAAGCAACAGGAAGAACAGCTACGCCGCAGTCAGAAAATGGATGCTCTGGGTAAACTCACTGGCGGTATTGCCCACGACTTCAACAATATGCTGGGTATTGTCTCCGGTTATTCGGAGTTATTACAGGGTGCCCTCGACAGCCAGCCTAAGCTAGCCAAATACGCCGACGAAATTGCCCGTGCCGGAGAGCGCGGAGCCAAACTCACTCAGCGCCTGCTCTCTTTCGCCCGCAACGATACGGGGCCCACCACCACAGAAATACTGAATCTCAATGCACTGCTACGCAGCCAGCAACACATGCTGGAAAAAACCCTAACGCCTCGCATTACTTTACTTTTAGACCTGGAGAAAGACCTCTACCCTGTGATGATGGATAGTGGCGAACTGGAAGATGCCATTCTCAACATGTGTATTAATGCCATGCACGCCATGGAACACAGCGACAATTGTCAGCTAATCATTCGTACACGCAATGAAGAGATCGGCACCATTGATGGCCTGGCGCTACAGCTACCCCCCGGTGATTATGTGCTCGCCAGCATCACCGATACCGGCGGCGGTATGAATGCAGAGACTCGGGATCAGGTGTTTGACCCCTTCTTCTCAACCAAAGGTAGTGCCGGAACAGGGCTCGGTTTATCTCAGGTCTATGGTTTTGTTAAACAGAGCAAAGGTGCTGTCAAAGTGTATTCAGAAATAAATCAGGGTACGCAGTTTGCCTTTTACTTCCCTCGCGCCCATATCACGGAGCCGCCAGAAGATAGGGAAATCATCACTGAGGCCCCGGTGCCGGCTGGCCGGGCAACCATACTTATCGCCGATGACGAACCCGCCCTGCTGGCCCTGAATGAAGAAATTTTAAGTCAACAGGGCTATCGTGTTATCACCGTAGAAAACGCCCACGATGCGCTTGAAGTTCTGGGCAGGGAAGCTGTCGATCTACTCATTTCCGATGTCATCATGCCCGATATGGACGGTTGCCAACTACTGTCCATCGTCCATGAAAAACACCCCAAGGTCATCACCCAACTCGCCAGTGGCTTTACCGGTGAACATCACAGCAATAAGCTTATCGACAATCACCCCGCAGAAATACTACACAAGCCCTACACGGCCAAAACCTTGTTGAACAGAGTATTAGAACTATTGGCCGCTCGTGAGGGTGTGGCAAATGCTAAGTACGACGAGCTGAGCTAATAAAGATCTACGTCTTTTTTTATTCGCCTGTGTATTCAATGTATCTAACCAAACAAAATTTCTTGCTTATGCCATAACACTGTATAAAATAACAGTGAGAATATCTGTATTCACTGAACCGCTAAAAGGTGGACAAGTAATGGCTAAAGATCTGACGGCGCGGCAAAAAGAAATCATTGAGCTTATTCAGCGTCATATTGATGACACAGGGTTTCCACCCACACGTGTTGAAATTGCTAAAGAACTTGGTTTTCGCTCTGCCAATGCGGCTGAAGAACACCTGCGCGCCCTGCATCGTAAAGGCGCTATCGAGATGATTCCCGGAGCCTCTCGTGGCATTCGTATTATCGACAATAAAAACGTACCGAAAGGTATTCCCATTGTCGGACAGGTCGCCGCCGGAAATCCCATATTGGCCGCAGAAAATATTGATGATTATTGTGAAGTGCCAGCCAATCTTTTCCGTCCGGCGGCTGACTTCTTTTTGCGAGTCCGCGGTGACAGCATGCAGGACATTGGCATCTTTGATGGTGACTTGCTCGCCGTACACAGCACCCCCGTCGCAGACAATGGTCAAGTTGTCGTCGCCCGTATTGGCGATGAGGTGACCGTCAAACGACTGAAAAAAACCCGCAGCCGCTACGTTATTTTACTGCTACCGGAAAACCCTGACTACGAGCCAATAAGTGTTGATTTGCGAGAACAGGAATTCGCCATTGAAGGGGTTTACGCCGGGGTCCTACGCACGCACTAGGCTGCTAACAAAATACCGAAAAGTGGCTTCTGAGAAAATCACAGCGGAATGCTAGGAAATGGAAATAGTCGTCGTTTAATATCTTGTCAAAGACAGTATCAAGCTTGACGATGGGTAATAAAGAAACAATGTCGAATAATAAAGAGAATCTTTATTAGTGAATAACAAGCCGGCAGATGCTCCGCTTGCAGGTCTATATTAGTGTAGAACGCGCTCTTTAAGATCCTTCTCATCGACCGGGTGATCGTTGCCGAGCACTTCAACGGCATCGATGCCAGCATCGATCATTGCCTTGGCGACATCCATACTACCTTCACGCAAATAGCAAAGAGCCTCTTCTGAAAAGCTGATACGAATTAAAGGCTCACCACTTTCATCAGAGCGCTGCAACACGACTTCGCCGTCGGGCAACATAACGATTTCGTAAAAGGAAGAGGACATTTAAGCTCCAGGTTGAGGCGTTTGATACCCGATAGTAACATAAAAAAAAACTACCGTACGCCTTCAATTGAGAGCGACCGCAAAGACGTGAAACAAGGCCCAAATATGGCGAGCCCTGGTTCTCAAAGCAATAAAAAACTGGAACCAGAGGGGCTAAATATTCGGAGTAGATAATCGATTTGCAACGCTTGAATAAAGCAGCAATCTATTAATGAAATGGCGGACCGGACGGGACTCGAACCCGCGACCTCCGGCGTGACAGGCCGGCATTCTAACCAGCTGAACTACCGGTCCGTTTAGTGCTTAATGGTGGGTGGTACAGGGGTCGAACCTGTGACCTACGGCTTGTAAGGCCGTTGCTCTCCCAACTGAGCTAACCACCCCTTGAAGCGAGATGCGCATTCTACGCAAATCTGTACCCGAGTCAAACGATTTTGACATTTAAGTTATAATTCATCGAAATTAATTTCAGCACTGTATTCACCCCTATTTTAAAAGAGCTAATCGACATTATGGAAATCACCAAATCCTTTTCATTTGAAGCCGCCCACCTTCTTCCCAATGTACCCGAAGGCCACAAATGCGCCCGTCTCCACGGGCATTCATTTCACGTCGTGGTGACTGTATCCGGGCCGGTAGATCAGCACCAGGGCTGGGTGATGGATTTTGGTGATGTCAAAGCCGCCTGCAAGCCCGTTTACGAAGCCCTGGACCATCATTATCTGAATGAAATTAGCGGCCTCGAAAACCCCACCAGCGAAAACATTGCCCTGTGGATTTGGGCGCGACTAAAACCCGATCTCCCGCAACTGAGTCAACTGGAAGTGCGCGAGACCTGTACCAGTGCCTGCATCTATCGCGGCGACTAAAACACCGGGCTAATCAGCCGCCGACAAAGGCCCCGTGCTTGAGTGCTTCAAGGGCATCGCGAACCACAGACGCCTCTTCAAACTCCAGGTTGCGGGCGTGCTCATACATTTTTTCTTCCATGGCTTTCAGGCGCTTCGCCAATTGGGCAGGACTAAGGCTATGGGCTTCACTGCCCACTTCATACTGCACCTTTTGTTCAGCCACCGCGCGCTGTTGCTTGCGCTTGCCCCTTGCCGAACTCATTGCACCCTCGAGCACGTCGGGAATGGCCTTCACTATACCCTGGGGAACCAGGCCATGAGCTTCGTTGTGAGCTTCCTGCAATGCCCTGCGCCGATCCGTTTCATCCATCGCTCGCTGCATGGAGCCGGTGATTTTATCGGCATAGAGAATCGCCTTACCGTTGATATGCCGGGCGGCACGACCAATGGTTTGTATTAAGGCCTGCTCCGAGCGTAAAAAGCCCTCTTTGTCCGCATCGAAAATAGCCACCAGCGAGACCTCGGGCATATCCAGCCCCTCACGCAAGAGGTTAATCCCCACCAGCACATCAAACTCACCACGGCGCAGATCACGGATAATCTCCACTCGCTCCACCGTGTCAATATCGGAGTGCACATAGCGCACGCGAATACCGTGCTCGTCGAGAAAGTCGGTCAAGTCTTCCGCCATGCGCTTGGTTAAGGTGGTAATTAACACCCGCTCATCGAGGGCCACACAGCGTTTAATCTCAGTCATTACATCGTCGACCTGATGACTGGCCGGGCGAATTTCAATCTGCGGATCAACCAGTCCGGTCGGCCGAACCACCTGCTCAACTACTTGCCCTGCCCGCTCCGCCTCATATTTACCCGGTGTCGCGGAGACAAAAACAGTTTGCGGAATCAAACCCTCCCACTCATCAAAACGCAGGGGACGATTGTCCAGCGCCGAAGGTAAGCGAAAGCCATAATTGACCAGCGTTTCCTTGCGCGAGCGGTCGCCCTTATACATACCACCAATCTGGGGCACGGAAACGTGAGACTCATCGACCACTAACAGGCCATCATCGGGCAGATAGTCAAACAGCGTCGGCGGCGCATCGCCGGGCTCGCGGCCTGATAGATAGCGGCTGTAATTTTCGATACCCGAGCAATAACCCAGCTCCTGCATCATCTCAATGTCGTAGCGCGTACGCTCGGCCAGGCGCTGGGCCTCAACCAACTTGTCATTGCTGCGTAGCTGCTCCAGCCGTTCGTGCAGCTCTACCTTTATATGCTCAACCGCATCCATAATGGTCGAGCGCGGCGTCACGTAGTGGGATTTTGGATACACCGTCACCCGAGGCAGGCGTTGTAAGACCTCACCGGTGAGGGGATCGAAGAGGGAAATGTTTTCCACCTCCTCATCAAACAACTCGATGCGTACCGCATCTTTCTCAGAGTCGGCCGGGAAAATATCAATCACATCGCCGCGCACCCGATAATTGGAGCGCTCGAAGGCGATATCGTTGCGGGTGTATTGCAACTCGGCGAGGCGGCGCAGAATGCTGCGCTGATCGATAATGTCACCGCGCACCACGTGCAGCAGCATCTTCAAATAGGAGTCGGGATCACCCAAACCATAAATCGCCGACACCGTCGCCACCACAATCACATCGCGGCGCTCCAACAAGGCCTTCGTGGCCGAGAGGCGCATTTGCTCGATGTGTTGATTAACCGCAGCATCCTTCTCTATATAGGTATTCGATGCGGGCACATAGGCCTCGGGCTGATAGTAGTCATAGTAGGAAACAAAATACTCTACGGCGTTTTTCGGAAAGAACTCCTTCATTTCGCCGTAGAGCTGAGCCGCTAGGGTCTTGTTGTGGGCCATCACAATAGTGGGCCGCTGTAACTCCTCAACCACCTTGGCGACGGTAAAGGTCTTGCCCGAGCCGGTCACGCCCAATAAAGTGAGACCGGCAAGCCCCGCTTCCAGTCCAGCGACTAGCTGTTTAATGGCCTCCGGCTGGTCACCGGCAGGCTGGTAGGGGCTGACAACTTCGAAGCGTTTTGTGTGAGAAGAAATAGCGCTAACTGTACCCATTTGACTAATTACTGGCCTATCAAAAAACAAACACATTAAGTCGTCAATAAAGCCCAAAGAAGGCTTGACTGACCCCAGGCCTGACTATACCATGACGCCGCTTTTGCAGTTCCGCCTTAGCTCAGTTGGTAGAGCAAATGACTGTTAATC
>ERZ1027208.18-NODE-18-length-136694-cov-107.020097_pt1 | contig 136694 bp, 131 predicted proteins | sample MGYA00520867_ERZ1027208 | MGnify/ENA primary metagenome ERZ1027208 (study PRJEB33311, sample SAMEA4378413) | marine metagenome | biome: Marine biome; feature: Fjord; material: Water | collected 2014-07-20T08:00:00Z/2014-07-... | depth 75 m ... | reverse complement strand
TGAGCTGCGGGAAAACTCTAATTTAGGACGCCACTAAAAAGGGGAGGTTTACAATATGCCAGTAAGTAAAAGGGCTGCTTTTTAAGTAGATGACAACAAGAGTCGCTAGCGCCAGCAACAGCGGGCGTATTTTGAGTTGGTGGAGCGAAGCGGAGGCAGCTTAAAACCGCTCCGACTGCTTGCTTTTGTTCAATGGTGTTAGCAGACCAACTTCATGCTGCGTAAGTGGAAGTGACTCAGGGTCGACCACTAAGTATTCCTTTTCACTTTTCAAGTGATTCCAGTCGGTTTTACCCTTTGAACGCCCGGCTTAGGGGCGGACTTGGAGCAGAGAAGCTGCAGAAAAGCCGTCTCAGCCATGCGTAGCATGGCGACTACAGCCGCTTGTTATGAGTTTACATGCTAGATTTAAGCTCTCGAAGTTCGAGAACAGCCTCATCTTCTGGAACTGTAACCAAACGTGCGCGCCCTGAAACTAGTACCATACCTCCAATATAACCAACGTCGTTGGGATCAACTAATAGCTTATAAAAATACCGTTTCCCAATTTCTGTGTTCGTTGACGCTTGCGCATCTCCCATTGACCAATTTGAAAGCATACGCTTCTTACCAATTTTTATAGCGTGGTTTCCAGGAGGAAGTGAATAGTGGATATAACCGCCATTTTTAAGTGTGGCTACCTCTTCACCATTAATGAAAACAGTTGGCCAAGCTCCCCCCTGGAAGAAGCGATATGGTCTATAGATATAAACCTGAGATTCAGAACTTGTAGGAGGCTTTAAGCCGGAGTACTTTTCTCCGGTTGCAGCACAACCAATAAGAAATAGCGATAGGAAAAATGTGGAAACTAACTTCATAAGTGATATCTCATAACGCCGTCAGTTGCGGCGGCTTTTTGCAAAGCGGATGACGCACCATGGAGTCCGTAGCCTGGCTTTGTTAGTGTCGGAACTTGGAGGAAAAGTATTCAAAATCTTTTATCTCTTTTCCCTGAAAGCATGAACCTGATTTTTTAATTAAGGGCGATATTGTAATATTATTGTCTTTACCAATTTTGATGGCGGTATATTCTGAGTAGCATGTAGATAGATCATCATGATTATTCTCAATAAAGGCAATATAACCACCATTTATAAATACTATATTTTCAGCTGAAGTGTTTTGGTGTGTGATTATTCTGCAGTTTTTTGGTTCTTTGAAGCCCATATTATAATTGTTTATTGTACCGTCTATCTCTGAAACTAGTTCACATTGATTATCTAAAGACAGGGTGGAATCAAAAACCTTGACAGACTGACCTGCATGTACACACCCGGTTAGTGCAATAAATATCAAGATTATCCTCATAGCCTTAATTCCCAAAGCCAAATCGTTTGAGCATCCCAATAGTCTGATCCAACTGCAAACTCTTTATCCCATAAGTCTATATGCCCCTGACCAGAAAATCCGGGGATATTCATAAAGCAAATAACCCCCTGCTTTCCTTTTGCATCGCTCGGTGTCATCGCTGAAGGGCTCCCATTCCACCCATACGTTCTTGGTCCGAGTGCATTTGGTTTTGCTAATATCGATGCAATGTCCTGCGCCCCTCTAATATATGAATGAGGACATTTATTTGTTCCTGCAGATTTAAATATATCCAAATATGCAGCATCAGTTTTTACTAAGGCCTCACTCATCCTTATTGCGCAGGTATTCGGGAAATGCATCGTACAGCTATGTATATTGCTACTATCAGTTGTGTAATTTGATTTTAACTTCTTGAAGCTCATTTTCATCGAAAACACCTTTTTTATGATGTGGTAGATCACTAACGCCGCCAGTTTCGGCGGAAGGGTGCGGCAGCTGCTTTGCGGTTTTTTGCAAAGCGGATGACGCTCCCTGGAGTCCGTAACCTGGCTTTGTTAGCAGCCACCTAGGCGAGTTTAAGGTTGTAGTCGTTTTTCGCTGACACTTGAATAGAAGTTAACAATCCTTCGATATCTTGCAACTTTTCGTCATAGACCAGCTCTTGATCCTCGTCAGTCGTCATTGCAGATAGCTTTTCCAGTCTTTCCTCATAGTGCTTCAATGCTTCCCACAAAATATTGTACTCACTCACTATTAGATCTAACCCTTTACCCTGCATTTGCCAAATCCCCCCTTGTGACTAGAACAACTTTACTGCGATCTAACCCCAATTCCTCTAATATTCCTAGATATTTTTTAAGTGTCATCTTCCTCTCTGGGGCAATCATATAGTGGCCTTCATGCCCTTTACGCATATCTTTAACGACTTTCAAGCCCGATGGGAGTGAGGCCCCTTTTTTAATTCTTCAGACATTTTTTCCTGGTTTTTTCATGATTTTCGTTAGATGATCAAATGCTGAGAAGCCGTTACCATTTGCAATAACAACATCAATTCCCTCTTCCTGAGTTATCACTACATCAACTCTTGCCCTGCCCTCATCAGACTTAGGCCAAGTGGCGTTTCCCATTCGATAAAGATCTTTTGTAAATTCACCTACATCCATAATGAAAAGGTTTTCTTTTGCAATCATATATCCTCCGTGAAGTATTTAAACTAATTTTCGTTTATTCGTTATCTATCAAAGGCTGCGATGTTACCCACGAAAAGTAGACACTATTTTAGGTGCACTTTTCATAATATTGTTGCTCAACATCATTGGGGCTTCGGTAGTTATTAGAACTATGTCGTCGAATCGTATTATAGAACATCTCTATGTAGTCAAACACGCACGAGTAAGCCGCTTTCTTATCCCTTAAATCTTCAGCATAAATTGATTCGACTTTGAGTCGTGCAAAGAAGGATTCCATTGCTGCGTTGTCCCAACAATTACCCTTGCGGCTCATGCTCGGCTTAACCCCTGACTTGGACAACAAGTGTTGATATTCACCTGAGCGGTACTGTACACCGCGATCAGAGTGCAGGAGAAGACCTGGCTCCACCCTGCGACTTGCCACCGCCATTGTAAAGGCATCGATAATAAGCTGATTTGTCATCGTCGTATCCAGGGCCCAGCCAATGATCTTTCGCGCAAACAGATCCATCACCACCGCCAGATAGACAAAGCCTCGCTCAACCTTAATATAGGTAATATCCGACACCCATTTTTCGTTAGGCCTTGATGCCGTGAAGTTGCGAGCCAACAAGTTATCGCTGACATGATTGCGCGCTTGAACGGATGGAAAATACTTATAATTCTTGCCATTCCTCGCCTGTAAGTCATTGGCGACCATGAGTTTGGCAACGTGGTTGACGCTGCACTGCATCCCTGCCTCTCTAAGCTCTATAGCCAGGCGTGGCGCACCATATCGATGCTTAAACACCTCGAATGTACTGACGACGGCTTGCTCAACGAAGTGGCGCTGTCGCTCTCGGGGGCTGATTGTTCGTTTGCGCCATTTATAGTAACCGGAACGACTAACCCTCAACCATTGGCACATTTTAAGCACTGAATGGCAATTACGGAGGGACTCAAGATAGGCGTACTTCACCACTGGTCTTTGGAGAAGTACGCCGTCGCTTTTTTTAAGAAGTCATTCTCTTCCTTAAGATCGGCGACCTGACGCTTCAACTTTCGAATTTCCTCGCTCTCTTCCATGGAACAATCTACTCCGTTAAGGCTATTGAATTGCTTATCAGAGAGGCGTTTATATTGTCGACGCCAGTTGTAAATCTGACCCGGATGAATACCGAGCTCTTTGGCAACTTCCGCAGCGCTCGTGCTGGGATCATCAGAACGGCGCACCGCCTCTCGTCGAAAATCCTCAGTATAGTGATTATATTTGTTCTTCTTCTTTTTCATTATCAGACCCTCATTAGGTAGTAGTGAGGTGTCTACTTTTCATGGGTAACTTGGAAACATAACGCCCAAAGCAGCGAGCGCCGCTTTTTGGCGTCCGCTGCCTTTGCTTGTTAGGGCCGTCAGTATTTGACGACTGCAGGTAATTTTTTTGATACTCCATCACATATAATCCCTTTATTCTGACCCCGGCCTACAATTTGCATTCCGCTACAAGATAAAAATGGTTTCCATTTCTGTCCTTCAGTCGGAGTTTTTGGGTTTACATATCGAGTTTTACATTTTGGGCACTTTAAAATCTCATCATCATCTGAGTTGGATCTCAAAATATTGATGATACCTGGTAGGTTTTCTTCCAGCTTTTTTTCGGTTGTACATATATGGCTGGTGCCTATCATGTCATGAAGATGTACATCGACATCTTCATAAGTATTTTTATCAACGCCACCAGCAAAAGGGTTTCCTTCAAATGAGCAATAAGCTGACACCTGCCAGCCATTTCCAAGATCAAGTTTATAGGCGTCACCAAAACCGCTAGTACTATCAAGAGCAAATCCTTGATCTTCTAAAATTTTCTGAACATCTTCCTTTGACGGCATAAGTCTTACTCCTTGTTGCCCTAACGCCTTGCCCACAGGACGAGCGAAGCGAAGTTCCAGCCAGCTTGCTGGCGATTGTGCGGCAACTTGTTAGAAATTTTAGTAAACCTGTTTAAATGTTTCTTGTATTTCTATATTAATGAGCAATTTAGGATTACAAGTATACTCAAACTCCTTCATTTGCCCTGAACTATGAGCATTAGGGGGAGCCAATACAGCCTCAGATGGCGCAAAAGCTTTTAAAAGCATGCCTCCACCGGGGCCGGCAGCATTAGGGGCGCTAGCGAATTTTTTAGCAACGTCAATTCTTGGCGTCCAGCAAAAACCAACTTTCCCCGATTCATAAAGAAACCTCAATTCACCTCTATATAAAATAAGACCTTCACCGTTATAACCTGGCAATGAAACACTCAAAACGTTGCCTACTAGATCATCATCTTTAACTTTACGGCGAAGATGCCCTCCATTTACTGTCCATAATGTATGAATTTTATCTTTTTCAAATTTTAAACTTTTGTTTGAATTAGCGATTCCTTCGAAAACAGGCTTCCATACTTCATCGGGTAAATCGCAGTCATAAGATCCATTACAAAAATCATCAATTACCGATTCGAAACCTTTCATGAATGACTCTCTAGTTGTCGCCTAACGTTTAAATAACCGGCGCGCGGGTTTTGCGCGTCCGGCGTGTGGAACACGCGTAGTTGATTTTTTTGTTATGTGTATTTTAGTACCCAACTGACAAACCTTTGACTCCAAATATAAGACTTACCTGTTTTTGAGGTTCTGTATAGTCGATGAAAAATTTCGTATCTAGCCTTCTTGTTAAGAAAGGGCGATGCAGCTTTTGACCAAAGAAAAGCAGCTAAAATGAAGCCAGAGGAAATACCCACGAAGATGACTGCAAAACCAATTGGAAGTATCAGTAACTCTACTGATGAGGCCTCTTTAATTGGCGTATTAGCGAATTTTGATTCGTTGAAAGTTGTTATTAATGGAATAAGAATTAAAAACATAAGTGCAATATGTAGAAACCCACAGCTTAATTCCCATAAAAATACTTTCATCTCATATACACATAACGCCCAAAGCTGCGGTGCGAAGCATCCGACAGCCTTTGCTTGTTATGTGATGTCTCTAAATTCAGCAACTCTCTCGTCATCTATTAATTCTAATTTCTCTAGCTGAATAGCTATTGCCAATGGAGATCGCTCATGTTCAAGAGCCATCCCCTCGATACTAACACCAACCTTAAAATCTGCAGCTAGCCCATCTTTTTCATCATCGCCCCAAGGAAAGTGTGATTGAGCTGGTTTCCCTTCCGATAAATTTTTAGACCTCTTTTGTTCGGGAGTGAGTTTAACTTTTTCTTTTTTGGTTGCTTCTAATACAGAAAGCTCATCTGAAATCTCATACAACACTCTAATAACTTCTGGCGTATTTGTAATACTCCTAGATTCCAAAATTTCACCTGTTTCAGGGTTAATTCCTTTCGCTAGATATTTTAAAGTTTCAGACAGCTTCATAGTAGATCCATGTATTCACATAACGCCCGCAACACGGGCGGCCTAAACGTAGCGAGGCACGAGCGAAGAGCAGGCCGTCCCAGCCGCGCTTTTTGCGGCGTTCGTGCTTGCGCTTGTTAAATTTTTGGCCCTTATTCATCAGTTCCTTCAGGGTATTCCGATAGGTATAGCTCCATACCTATAGATAGCATTATGCCCATTGAGTCCAGTGACACAACTCCGCCCCCACCGAATGCATCTTCTCGTGGGCTAAATGCAATATCAGCAGCATAGCGGCCTTTTGGTAATGATTTATTTTTAACCAGCCACTTCTCAAAAATTTCTAGTTGGTCTGGAAGTCGCCACGATTCATCACAGAGCCAATCTAGCTCTTGACCCTTTTTATCTTCTGCTGAGGCATATTCCGTTATTTTTATTGGCATGATCTACTCGAGGAATTTAACAGTTTATTCAACGGAACCCTTCCGATTATCATCTTTCTTACTATCACAATTACCTAGCGGCAAGGGGTTTGTAATTTAACATTGTTTTTTAATGGCTTAGCGTAATTTCAGCCATCCATCGAAAGGAGATAGTGAGAACGGCAATGCTCAGAAGAAAAATCCTTTCGCCTGATCATATATTTTTATTCCTTAAACTTCAAAGGCTTATAGCGCATCGGGATGATAGTCGGAAGGGTTCCGCTGATGTTGGGCGCTTGACGTACTCCTTATCCTTGTCTTTACTGTCTGTACAGACAGTAAAGGTGGTTGTGATGGATGATATACCGCAGTCAATTAAAGAAGGCTCTCCTCGGTTCCTCGACCAATTACGCATCCATATGCGTACAGATGGTCTGGCCTATAAGACCGAGCAGACCTATATTCATTGGATAAAGCGCTTTATATTCTTCCATAACAAACAGCACCCTAAACAGATGGGAAATATCGAGATAGAGGCCTTTCTAAGCGATTTGTCGATCAACCGTTACTGTTCAGCAAATACCCAGCGCACAGCTTTGAATGCCCTGGTGTATCTCTACAAGCGTTTTATGGGTGTCGATGTTGATAACCTTCAATACAGCCCAGCACGTACCCATCGTCGTCTTCCCGTGGTCTACAGCCGCGAAGAGATCGCTAAGATTTTATCCCACTTACGAGGCGTTCATCGTTTGCAGGTCGAATTAATGTATGGGACTGGGGTGCGAAAAGCGGAATTGCTGTCTTTGCGTATCAAAGACATCGACTTTGATAGCAGCAATATTTTTGTCCGCAACGGCAAAGGTAATAAGGATCGCTCGACCATGTTGCCACAGCGATTAATACCCGCTTTGATGGCTCAAATCGAGTCCGTTGAGCGAACACATGCCCAGGATATCAGGGATGGTTACGGTGAGGTTTTTTTACCGGACGCACTGCACAGAAAATATCCCCGCGCTGCGAGAGAAACAACTTGGCAATTTTTGTTTCCGTCTAGCAATATCGCCTGTGATCCACGTACAGGTATTCTCCGTCGCCATCACATGCATCCTTCTAGCTTAGGGAAGCAGTTGACGCGTGCTGTACGCGCCGCAAACATCAGAAAACCCGCCCGCTCCCATAGTTTTCGGCACAGCTTTGCCACCCATTTGCTGGAAGCGGGTTATGATTTGCGTACCATCCAGGAATTGTTGGGCCATTCTGATGTTTCAACGACTGAAATTTATACCCATGTTGTTAATCGGGGTGGAAAGGGCGTGCTTAGCCCTGCCGATAATCTCGTGATTTAGTATTTGTCTGATCCGGTGTGCAGTTATTGATAGAACTCAAAGGGGTAGCTTCCGGCGGGCCGGTTCGCAAAAAACCATTGTTTCGATTTTTAGCGATAGCTTTTCACCGATCGTAATTGCCCAGGTTCGCAGGCGGGTTTTATCTCCCGACCAGAAGCAAGCAGTAGCCCCGAGAATTTGGCAAGGTCTTCATCGTGGCGACCGGACTCTGGTTCAATAAAGTCATTCGCTCGCAAGGGCATCTAGGCCCGCTTACAGGTACCGCCGCCCATTAATTTGACGTAGGCCGCCGAGTCGCCTTCATCGGCGGCTTGTTGATTGTGGGGTGTGCCGTCATGGAGGGGTTCGGCAAGCCTGACCCGAAAATACCTATACCTTTGCGTGTCAGGCTAATCCCCCCTAACATCCATCCTGCAATAAGCCTTCACTGGCCAGCTTACTCCGCCAGATAAACCAGGCACAGCAAGGGAGCAGTCGCCTAATGTTCGAACAATAAATGAGCATCTGGGGAGTATTTATAAACAAGAGGAGCTTGATAAGAAGGCAACTATCCGGAAATTCCGGATAGTTCAAGCGGAGGGTAGGCGAGAGCTTGCTCGCGAGGTTGTGCATTATAGTCTGGATGCAATTATCTCCGTTGGTTATAGGGTTAATTCGAAAAAGGGCGCAATTTAGAATATGGAACACAGCGCTTACGGGATTATTTGGTGCAAGGCTACGCGATTAACCAGCAGCGCTTTGACCAAAACGCAGCCGAGTTACAGCCAGCCGTCGCCTTAATACGCAAAGCCGCTCAGTCACCTGAGCTCACAGCAGAGGCCGGCAGTGGTTTAGTTGAAATTGTTAGCCGCTACACCCAAACCTTTGTGGGCTTTCAGAAATATCTATATCAGGTGTAGTCGTATTATTTTTTACAATAAAAAGCCCGGTTTATTAACCGGGCTTTTTATTGTCTAACGCTAAGTGATTAGCGTTTTTCGAGAGGTGTGACGCTACGCTCTTGTGGGCCGGTATAGAGCTGGCGCGGGCGACCAATTTTATAGCTGTTGCTGATCATCTCATCCCAGTGAGCAATCCAGCCGACGGTGCGGCCAGTGGCGAAGATAACGGTAAACATTTCTGTGGGGATGCCGATGGCTTTCATAATAATGCCGGAGTAGAAGTCGACATTGGGGTAGAGTTTCTTGCTGACAAAGTAATCGTCTTCCAGGGCAATTTGCTCGAGACGCTTGGCGATTTTCAGCAGTGGATCATTCTCCATGCCCAGTTCGGCCAGTACGTCGTCGCAGGCTTGCTTCATAACTTTGGCGCGGGGGTCAAAGTTTTTGTAAACGCGGTGACCGAAGCCCATGAGGCGGAAAGGGTCATTTTTGTCTTTGGCGCGTTTTACGAAGGCGTCGATGTTCTTTTCATCGCCAATTTCGTTGAGCATTTCGAGTACGGCCTGGTTGGCGCCACCGTGAGAGGGTCCCCACAGCGCGGCAATGCCGGCGGCGATACAGGAGAAGGGGTTGGCACCCGATGAGCCGGCGAGGCGCACGGTAGAGGTCGAGGCATTTTGCTCGTGGTCGGCGTGGAGGATGAAGAGCTTATCCATGGCCCTGGCGAGCACGGGGTTGACATTCGGCGCTTCGCAAGGGGTACCGAACATCATGTGCAGGAAGTTCTCGCCATAGCTCATGTCGTTCTGTGGGTACATATAGGGCTGGCCGATGTAGTGCTTGTAGCACATGGCGGCGAGTGTCGGCATTTTCGCGATCAGGCGGTGGGCGGTGATTTTACGATGGTGGGGATCAGCGATATCCAGTGAGTCGTGATAGAAAGACGACATCGCGGCGACTACACCACACATGATGGACATGGGGTGGGCGTCGTAGCGGAAGCCGGATAAAAACTGCTCGATGGAGCGGTTGACCATGGTGTGGCTGCTGATCAGGTTTTCAAAATTGGTTTTTTCGGCAGCGTTGGGCAGCTCACCATTGAGTAGCAAATAGCAGGTCTCAAGATAGGTGGTGTTTTGCGCCAGATCGTCAATGGGGTAGCCACGGTGCAGCAGTACGCCCTTGTTGCCGTCAATAAAGGTGATCTTGGATTCGCAGGAGGCGGTGGAGGTGAAGCCGGGGTCGAAGGTGAAAACGCCATTGCTGGTCAGCGAGGCAACGTCGATTACATCGGGGCCAAGAGTGCCGGTTAGTACGGGCAGTTCAATGGCGTCGGCGCGGCCCTCAATTTTGAGAGTGGCTTTCTTGTCGGTCATAGGGTTCCCCTGGAAACAATTCGGTCGGTGGCAGCGTGGCCAGCGTCTATTACAAAGCCCGCGACTCTAGCCTTGTCGGCCTTGGTTTGTCAATTTGCATCGGCTGTTTTTTGGGCTTTTCGGAACCGGGGCCTTATTGTGGTGCAAGCTTGAATTAGCTTGCACAAGAAGGGGGCGGTTTCGCGATTATCGGCCTATATTCAAGTGTTATAGCACTTTTAAATGGGGGTTTTGAGCAATCTTGATTCGTTGTAATTGACTATCAATACTCCTATAATGCCCCGCGTTCAAAGTTGCTCCGGTTCTGGATGTTGGGGCTTTATTAAGCAACTGAGTTGTGTTCTATTTTTATTTGGCACCTAAAAAATAACGCCCTTTTTATGGGTTTGAGGTATAGCTAGTCGTGAACGATAAAAGACCTGTCAATCTGGATATTGGAACGATCCATCTTCCAATTACCGCTTATGTTTCCATTCTCCATCGTGTTTCCGGTGTCGCGCTGTTTGTTATCAGCGGGCTGTTTATATGGATGCTCGATCGTAGTCTCACTTCCGAAGAAACCTTTACTGCACTGCAGGGGCTTCTCACCCACCCACTCGTTAAGTTGGTGCTGTGGGGCATGTTGGCGGCGCTGGCCTACCACATGGTGGCGGGCATTCGGCATATGTTTATGGACTTCGGTGTCGGTGAAACACTGGAGGGCGGCGTGCTGGGCGCGAAGCTTGTGCTTTATATAGCCGCACTATTAATTCTTTTCGCAGGAGCCTGGGTATGGCTGTAACAAATGTAACAAGCTTTGGTCGCAGCGGCCTGTCCGACTGGGTCGTGCAACGCGTCAGCGGTGTCGTGCTAACGGTTTATTTGCTGGTGATTGCGGGCTATTTATTGCTCACGCCTGAGATTGACTACGCCAGTTGGAAAGCGTTCAACAGCGGCTTATGTGTTCGCCTGTTAACTGTCTTTGCTGTTTTGTCGCTCGCGGCCCATGCCTGGATTGGTATGTGGGGCGTGCTGACGGATTACGTTACGGTTCGTTTAATGGGGCCTAAAGCGACCTTTTTAAGGGTGTTTTTGCAGCTGGGCATGATCGCGGTGATCTTTGTCTACGTGGTCTGGACTGTCGCTATTTTGTGGGGGAAGTAGGTTAATGGCTAAAATGAGAACGATCTCTTTTGATGGCGTCATTATTGGCGGCGGCGGTGCGGGTATGCGCGCCTCTTTGCAGCTGGCGCAATCCGGTTACAAAACGGCCGTTATCACCAAGGTGTTTCCAACGCGCTCCCACACAGTATCGGCCCAGGGTGGTATTACCTGTGCGATCGCCAGTGATGATCCCGAAGATCAGTGGCAGTGGCATATGTATGACACCGTCAAAGGTTCCGATTACATCGGTGATCAGGACGCGATTGAATATATGTGTCAGGTCGGCCCCGAAGCGGTGTTTGAGCTTGAGCACATGGGTCTGCCTTTTTCTCGTACCGAAGAGGGCCGTATTTATCAGCGGCCCTTCGGCGGTCAGTCGAAAGACTACGGTAACGGTGGTCAGGCAGCGCGTACTTGCGCCGCAGCCGATCGCACCGGCCACGCACTATTGCACACCTTGTATCAGGCCAACCTGAAAGCTAATACGGTTTTCCTCAACGAGTGGTTTGCCATTGATCTCGTGAAGAACAAAGATGGCGCCGTGGTCGGTGTTATCGCGATAGATATTGAGACGGGCGAGACGGTTTACGTTAAATCGAAAGCCACTGTTTTTGCTACCGGTGGAGCGGGGCGTATTTATTCCTCAACCACCAATGCCCATATTAATACCGGTGACGGCCTTGGCATGTCACTGCGTGCCGGCTTCCCGGTGCAAGATATCGAAATGTGGCAGTTCCACCCCACGGGTATTCACGGTGCCGGCGTGCTGGTTACCGAGGGTTGCCGAGGCGAGGGTGGTTATCTGGTCAATAAAGATGGCGAGCGCTTTATGGAGCGTTATGCCCCCAATGCCAAAGATCTTGCCGGTCGCGATGTTGTCGCCCGCTCGATGGTGCTGGAAATTCTTGAGGGCCGTGGTTGTGGCCCCGATGGCGATCACGTACACCTGAAGCTCGATCACCTCGGTGAAGAAGTGCTGCACAGTAAGTTGCCGGGTATTTGTGAATTATCTGAAACCTTTGCCCACGTCGATCCGGTCACCGATCTGGTCCCTGTGGTGCCAACCTGTCACTACATGATGGGCGGTATTCCGACCAATGTTAGCGGCCAGGCTTTAACGCTGGATAAGGACGGTAAAGAAGAAGTCATCGACGGCCTGTTCGCCTGTGGTGAAGTGGCCTGCGTATCGGTACACGGTGCCAACCGTCTCGGCGGCAACTCGCTGCTCGATCTGGTGGTCTTCGGTCGCGCTGCAGGCCTGTTTATTGAAAAGTCACTGCGTGAAGGTACTGCCTTAGCCGATGCCACTGACGAAGATATTGAAACAGCCTGTGCTCGCCTCAATCGCTTGAACGGTAGTGGCAGTGGTGAGAAGACGGCCGATCTGCGCAAAGAGCTGCAAACCATTATGCAAAATCACTTCGGCGTTTTCCGTCGTGGTGACTTTATGCAGGAAGGCGTGAAGAAACTGGCTGACCTGCGTAAGCGTGTTGAAAATGTGCAGCTGGAAGATAAGTCAGCGGCGTATAACACGGCGCGTATCGAAGCCCTCGAATTGCAAAACCTGCTCGAAGTGGCCGAGGCAACAGCCATTGCCGCCGAAGTTCGTAAAGAGAGTCGCGGTGCCCACGCCCGTGAAGACTTTACCGAGCGCGACGATGAGAATTGGTTGTGTCACTCGATTTATTTCCCCAACGATAAAAGCGTGGCCAAGCGTGACGTTAACTTCGCCCCCGTTACCCGCGAAGCCTTCGCTCCGAAAGCGCGTGTTTATTAATCCAAGTAGGGCTGCCTAAGATATGCTCAAAGTAAGTATTTATCGCTATAACCCCGATACGGATTCAGCCCCGTATATGCAGGATTTTCAGCTGGACACCGAAGGCAAGGATATTATGGTGCTGGACGTGCTGGAGATGCTTAAGGAAACGGACCCCACGCTCGTTTTCCGTCGCTCCTGTCGTGAGGGCGTCTGTGGTTCCGATGGCGTCAACATGAACGGCAAAAATGGCCTGGCCTGTGTCACGCCTTTGTCGGAGTGCGTCAAAAAGAACACCTTGATCTTGCGTCCGCTGCCGGGTCTGCCGGTGATTCGCGATCTGGTGATCGACATGGCGCAGTTCTACGCCCAGTACGAAAAAGTACAGCCCTACCTGATCAACGATAACCCTGCGCCGGCCATTGAGCGTTTGCAATCGCCGGAAGAGCGGGAAAAACTCGATGGTTTGTACGAGTGCATCCTCTGCGCGTGTTGTTCGACCAGCTGCCCCTCTTTCTGGTGGAACCCGGATAAGTTTATCGGTCCGGCTGGCCTGCTACAGGCCTACCGCTTTTTGGCGGATTCCCGTGATACGGCGACCGAAGAGCGTCTGGCAAATCTGGATGACCCCTTTTCGGTCTTCCGTTGCCATGGAATTCAAAACTGTGTCGCCGTTTGCCCCAAGAGTCTCAATCCGACGCAGGCAATTGGCCATATCCGAACTATGTTACTTAGCAGCGGCACCTGATAAGCTCACTGAGTACTGTGGGGGACAGGTTCGCCTGTCCCCGGTTTTGTAAGACCATCCATTTGGCAATTACTACCTCAGGAATCGAAAGATGCAAGACAGCATCATGGAGCAGTTTCTTAGTTCGTCCCACTTCTCGGGGGGCAACGCGGCCTACATCGAAGGCCTGTACGAAACCTACCTGCATAATCCCAATGGCGTGCCAGAAGAATGGCGCGCCTTTTTTGATTCCCTGCCGCACATTAACGGCTTTGCCGGTGCGGACTCCTCCCATGCCACCATCCAGACTCACTTTGAGCTGCTAGGCCGCAAGCGCTCGCGACCCTTGCCGGCGCCGGGCTCGGGTGGCGTTAATGTTGAGCACGAGCGCAAACAGGTCAAAGTCTTACAGTTGATTGCCTCCTATCGCGAGCGCGGTCACCAGAAAGCCAATCTCGATCCCCTCGGTTTGATGGAGAGGGAAGACGTTCCCGATTTAAAGCTCGGTTTCCACGGTTTAACCGATGCCGATCTGGACACCACCTATCAGACCGGCCCGCTTTACATTGGTAAAGAAGAGGCGACCCTGCGGGAAATTACCGCACATATGGAGTCGACCTACTGTGGACAGGTCGGCCCCGAGTTTATGCACATTACCTCGCTGTCTGAAAAGCAGTGGTTACAACAGCGCTTTGAGTCGGTGCAGTCGCGACCCACTTATGGTGATGAAGCCCGTATCGGCGTATTACAGCGCTTAACCGCGGCGGAAGGCCTGGAAAAACACCTCGACTCAAAATACCCCGGCACCAAACGCTTTGGTCTCGAGGGCGCTGAGAGCATGATCCCCATGCTCGACGGCTTAATTCAGCGTGCCGGTGAATACGGCGCGCGCGAGATTGTTCTCGGCATGCCCCATCGCGGCCGCTTGAATGTATTGGTGAATATTCTCGGTAAAAACCCGGCCGAATTGTTCGATGAGTTTGAAGGTAAGAAACTGATCAATACCTCGGGTGACGTGAAATACCACCAGGGCTTTTCATCGAATGTAATGACCCCCGGTGGTGAGCTGCATTTAGCCCTCGGTTTTAACCCCTCTCACCTGGAAATATCGGCCCCGGTCATCGAGGGCTCGACACGAGCGCGACAGGACAGGCGCGGCGACAGTGAGGGCACGCAAGTGGTGCCAGTCATCATCCACGGCGATGCGGCCTTTGCCGGTCAGGGTGTGGTGATGGAAACCTTCCAGATGTCACAAACCCGGGCCTATAAAACCGGTGGCACGGTGCATCTGGTGCTCAATAATCAGGTCGGCTTTACCATTAGCCGTCGCGATGATGCGCGTTCCACCGAATATTGTACCGATGTCGCGAAGATGGTTCAGGCGCCGATTTTCCATGTCAATGGCGACGATCCGGATGCGGTGATGTTTGCCACCCTGCTGGCGATGGATTATCGCTATCAATTCCGAAAAGACGTGGTCATTGATTTGGTGTGCTACCGCCGTAGTGGTCACAACGAAACCGATGAGCCCTCCGGCACTCAGCCTTTGATGTACGAAAAAATTCGCCAGCACAAGACTGCGCGTACCTTATATGCAGAGGCGCTCGCTAGCGAATCGCTGGTCACCGCCGAAGCCGCGCGGGCGATGCTCGATGAATATCGCGACCGGCTGGACAGGGGCGAGCACGTCGCCAGTAATCTGGTCTCCGAGCCCAATGAAGAACTGTTTGTCGACTGGTCGCCTTACCTTGGCCATGACTGGGATGCGCCGGGTGACACCTCGATTGATCTCGCGCTGTTGAAGCAGGTGGCGGAAAAGGTGAACCACATTCCCGAGGGAATCGTGGTGCAGCGCCAGGTGCAAAAGATCTACGACGACCGCCGCAAAATGGGTGGTGGTGCCTTGCCACTGAACTGGGGCATGGCCGAGATTCTCGCCTACGGCACTTTGCTGGAGCAGGGTTACAGTATCCGCATGACGGGTCAGGACTCCGGTCGCGGTACTTTTTCCCACCGTCACGCCGTGGCCCACAATCAAAAAAATGGCGAAGCCTACACGCCGCTGTTACACATTAAAGAAGATCAGCCCCTCTTTGCACTGTATGACTCCTATTTGTCCGAGGAGGCGGTGTTGGCCTTCGAGTACGGCTATAGCACCGGCACCCCCCAGGGCCTGGTGATCTGGGAAGCGCAGTTTGGCGATTTCGCCAACGGTGCCCAGGTGGTGATCGATCAGTTTATTACCAGTGGTGAGCAAAAGTGGGGGCGCTTGAGTGGCCTCACCATGTTGCTGCCCCACGGCTATGAAGGGCAGGGGCCTGAGCATTCCTCGGCCCGACTCGAGCGCTTTCTACAACTCGCCGCCGAACACAATATTCAAATTTGTAATCCCACCACACCGGCTCAGCTGTTTCACATGCTGCGTCGCCAGGCTATCCGGCCGATGCGCAAGCCCTTGATCGTAATGAGTCCGAAATGGATTTTGCGCCACAAGCTGGCAACGTCTTCTCTGGACGAATTATCGGAAGGCGCTTTTCAGACGATTATTCCCGATGAACTCGAGGCCAAGAAGGTCAAGCGTGTGGTGCTGTGTAGTGGCAAGGTCTATTACCACCTGCTTGAAGAGCGAGAGTTACGGGAACTGGACGACGTGGCGCTGGTGCGCATCGAGCAGTTGTACCCCTTTGACGAGAAGGCCGTGACGAAGCAGTTGAGGCGTTATAAAAACTTGCAGGATATTCTCTGGTGTCAGGAAGAACCCCTAAATCAGGGCGTCTGGTTTAATGGCCAGCATCATATTCGCAAGGCCATACACGCCAGTAAAAGCCCGCTGTATTTACGCTATGTCGGTCGCCCCGCGCGCGCGGCACCTGCGGGTGGCTATATGTCCATGCATTTAGAAGAGCAAAAGAAATTCGTTAACGAGGCCCTGGATCTCAATTATTAAACCCCTTGTCACTGGTTTTAAGTGATCCGTTTCAATCAGGAAGGAAGATAGCCGATGCTAATCGATATTAAGGTCCCCGCTTTTCCGGAGTCCGTACAGGAAGGTGAGGTCGCGACCTGGCACAAGCAGGTAGGAGACACGGTGCAGCGTGACGATTTATTGGTGGATGTGGAAACCGATAAAGTTGTGCTGGAAGTGGTTGCCGCTCAGAGCGGAGTACTGAGAGAAATTCTCAAAGAAGAGGGTGCCCTGCTGCTCAGCGGTGAGGTGATGGCACGCCTTGAAAGCGGCGCTACCGGCGAGACTCAAGCCAGCAGTCCTGCAGAAGCTGAAAATAGCCCTGAAGCCAGCGATACCGCAGCTCCGGCCAGCCCGGCGGCACGCAAGCTCGCTGATGAGCAGGGTATTGATCTGGCGGCTATCGCCGGCAGTGGCAAAGACGGACGCATCACCAAAGAAGACGTGGTCAATTTTGAAGCGGCGCCAGTGGCTCCCGCTGCTCCGGCGGCACCTACTAGCCCAACACCGGCGCCACCCGTTGCCCCGGTCGAAAGTGGCTTAACCCTGAGTGCCGGTGAGCGCATCGAAAAGCGCGTGCCGATGACGCGCATGCGCGCCCGTATTGCCGAGCGCCTGCTCGACGTGACCCAGACGACGGCGATGCTTACCACCTTTAATGAAGTGGATATGCACCGTATTATGGACCTGCGTACCCAGTTTAAAGATCAGTTTTCCTCGGTGCACAATGGCACGCGCCTGGGCTTTATGGGCTTTTTCGTGCGCTCGGCGGTTGAAGCTCTGAAGCGCTTCCCACTGGTCAATGCCTCCCTCGATGGTTCCGATGTTGTCTACCACGGTTATCAGGATATTGGTGTTGCCGTCTCCAGCGATCGGGGTTTAGTGGTGCCGGTATTGCGCGATGTTGATCAAATGAGTATCGCTGAGATTGAAAATAAAATTGCCGAGTACGGTGGCAAGGCCCGTGATGGCAAGTTGAGTATCGATGAAATTACCGGCGGTACCTTCACCATTACCAACGGTGGTGTCTTTGGCTCTCTGGTGTCGACGCCGATATTGAATCCGCCCCAGGCGGCGATTCTCGGCATGCACGCCATTAAAGAGCGGCCGATTGCCGAAGACGGTAAGGTAGTGATTCGCCCGATGATGAATCTCGCCCTGTCCTATGATCACCGTATTATCGACGGTCGCGACGCGGTGCTCTTCCTGGTGGCGATCAAAGATATGATTGAGAATCCCGCAAAGATTCTACTTGAGATATAAGCGCTAGTTTATTGATAAATAAAGGTTAATAACATGTCTGATAAATATGATGTTGTTGTCATTGGCTCCGGCCCTGCGGGATATGTGTGCGCCATTCGCGCCGCCCAGTTGGGTTTGAAGACTGTCTGCATCGAAAAATATCAAGCCGCAGACGGTGTCGGTGTCAACGGCGGCACCTGCCTGAATGAGGGTTGTATTCCCTCCAAGGCCTTGCTGGATAGTTCGATGAAGTTTCACGAGACCCAGTGCGAACTCGAGACCCACGGCATTAAGGTCAAGGGCGTGACTGTCGATGTTGAGCAGATGATCGCGCGCAAAAATGACATCGTTAAAAAGTTAACGGGTGGTATTGCCTCGCTGTTTAAGGCTAACGGCGTTACCTCGCTATTTGGTACCGGTAAGTTACTGGCGGGCAAAAAAGTCGAATACACGGATCTGGACGGTAAGGTTTCCGTTATTGAAACTGAGAATGTGGTTCTCGCTACCGGCTCGAAGGCGATTGATATTCCCGTGGCGCCGGTGAATGGTGAGACCATCATCGACTCAAAGGCGGCCCTCGATATGACCAAGGTGCCCAAACGTCTGGGTATTATTGGTGCGGGTGTAATTGGCCTTGAGCTGGGTAGTGTCTGGAATCGTCTCGGCTCCGAAGTGGTTTTACTCGAAGCTCTCGATGTTTTCCTCGCCATGATGGACAAGCAAATCGCTCGTGACGCGGGCAAAATATTCGCCAAGCAGGGCTTGGATGTCCGCATGGGCAGCCGTGTTACCGGCAGTGTTGTGAAGCGCAACAAGGTGCACGTGACCTATCAAACCGCCGATGGCGAAGAGCATCAGGAAATTTTTGATAAGCTCATTGTTTGCGTTGGCCGCAGTCCCTTCACCGAGAACCTGCTGGAAGAAGACAGCGGCGTCAATCTCGATGAGCGGGGCTCCATCTTTGTCGATGAACACTGTGCCACCAACGCTCCCGGCGTGTGGGCAGTGGGTGATCTGGTGCGTGGCCCGATGTTGGCCCACAAGGGTTCGGAAGAGGGCGTGATGGTTGCCGAGCGCATTGCCGGACAAAAAACCCAGCTTAATTACGATATTATTCCCAATGTTATTTACACCCACCCAGAGATTGCCTCGGTGGGTTTGACAGAGCAGGAAATCAAACAATCGGGTGATGCCTACAATGTCGGCATGTTTCCCTTTGCGGCCAGTGGCCGCGCACTGGCCGCCGATGATACCGACGGTCTGGTAAAAATTCTCGCCGATGGCGAGACTGATCGCATCCTCGGGTGCCATGTGATCGGCCCGTCAGCGGCTGAACTGGTACAGCAGGTTGCGGTGGCAATGGAGTTCGGTTCAACAGCAGAAGATTTGGGGCTGATGGTGTTTGCTCACCCGACCATGTCGGAAGCTGTTCATGAGGCTGCATTGGCAGTAAACGGCCATGCTATTCACGTGGCTAATCGACGCAAGCGCAAACAAAAATAGTAATCGAGCCCTGCGCTTAGGAGGCAAAATAGTTTTCGTGCCAGGGCACATCGTTTTTTTTCTCGTCAACGAGTTGGGACTACAACATGAATTTACATGAATACCAGGGCAAACAACTGTTTGCAGAATACGGTTTACCCGTATCAAAAGGCATTGCTGCCGCTACGGCGGAAGAAGCAGTAGCAGCGGCCGACAAAATCGGTGGTGACAAGTGGGTGGTTAAAGCCCAGGTACACGCTGGCGGTCGCGGTAAGGCGGGCGGCGTTAAGCTGGTCACTACCAAAGAAGAGATCAAGGCCTTTGCCGAGCAGTGGTTGGGCAAAAACCTGGTCACTTATCAGACAGATGCCAACGGCCAGCCGGTCAGTCGCATTCTGGTTGAGACTTGCACCGACATCGCCGACGAGCTCTACCTCGGTGCTGTTGTCGATCGCTCAACGCGCCGTATTATCTTTATGGCCTCTACCGAGGGCGGTGTTGAAATTGAGACCGTTGCCGAAGAGACCCCTGAGAAAATCCTTAAGGCTGAAATTGACCCCTTGACCGGTGCTCAGCCCTATCAGGGTCGCGAGTTGGCTTTTGCCCTCGGCCTTAAGGGCGCGCAGATTGGTCAATTTACTAAAATCTTCCTTGGCCTCGCCAAGTTGTTCGAAGATAAAGATTTGGCCCTGCTCGAGATTAACCCGCTGGTGATTACCGACGAAGGCAATTTACATTGCCTCGATGCGAAAATGACCATCGACAGCAATGCCATGTACCGCCACCCCGAGCTGAAAGAATTCCACGATCCGAGCCAGGAAGACGCGCGCGAAGCACAGGCTGCCGAGTGGGAACTGAACTACGTTGCCCTCGACGGCACTATCGGCTGCATGGTTAACGGTGCTGGTTTGGCCATGGGTACCATGGATATCGTCAAGATTCACGGTGGTTTCCCCGCTAACTTCCTCGACGTAGGCGGCGGCGCAACCAAAGAGCGTGTTACTGAAGCCTTTAAAATCATTCTGTCCGACGCCAACGTCAAAGCCGTACTGGTGAATATCTTTGGTGGCATCGTGCGTTGTGATTTGATCGCTGAAGGTATTATTGGCGCGGTTGAAGAAGTGGGCGTCAACGTACCGGTTGTCGTGCGTCTCGAAGGTAATAACGCAGAGATTGGCTCACAAGTGCTGGCCGATAGTGGCTTGAATATTATCGCTGCCACCAGCTTGACCGATGCAGCAGAATCAGTAGTGAAAGCAGCGGAGGGTAAATAATGAGCATATTAATCAATAAAGACACCAAGGTTATTTGCCAGGGTTTTACCGGTTCACAGGGCACTATGCACTCTGAACAAGCGCTGGAATATGGTACTAAATTGGTCGGTGGTGTGACGCCAGGTAAAGGTGGACAAACTCACCTGGGCTTGCCCGTTTTTAACACCGTTGCCGATGCGGTTGCTGAAACGGGTGCAGAGGCATCGGTTATTTATGTTCCCGCTCCTTTCTGTAAAGACTCTATTCTTGAAGCGGCAAACGCCGGCATCAAGTTAATCGTCTGCATCACCGAAGGCATCCCGACGCTGGATATGCTGGAATGTAAAGTGAAGTGTGACGATCTGGGTGCGATTCTGATCGGCCCTAACTGCCCCGGTGTTATCACACCCGGTGAGTGCAAGATTGGCATTATGCCCGGTCACATTCACCTGCCCGGCAAGGTCGGCGTTGTATCTCGCTCCGGTACGTTGACTTACGAAGCTGTTAAGCAGACCACTGATTTTGGTTTCGGCCAGTCAACCTGTGTTGGTATTGGTGGTGACCCCATTCCCGGTTCTAGCTTTATCGATATTCTCGCGCTGTTCGAGAAAGATCCGCAGACCGAAGCCATCGTTATGATCGGTGAAATTGGCGGAACCGCTGAAGAAGAAGCCGCAGCCTATATTAAAGCTAATGTCACCAAGCCCGTTGTTTCCTACATTGCTGGTGTTACGGCACCTGCCGGTAAGCGCATGGGTCACGCCGGTGCGATTATCTCTGGTGGTAAAGGCACGGCCGATGAGAAGTTTGCCGCTCTGGAAGATGCCGGTGTTAAAACCGTGCGCAGCCTTGCCGAGATTGGCAACGGCCTGAAAGAAATCACTGGCTGGTAGTTTTAGCCTGGTGTTGAAAGAAGCGGCTTCGGCCGCTTTTTTTGTGCCTGCGATTTTAGGCATTGGGTGCACGTGTTGACGCAAGCTAGCTTAATTTTTGTAGCGAGATAAACTTATTGTCCTCATCGTAATTCAACATAAAGCGACCCTGTACACCGTCATGGCCCACAAAGCGCCGTAAATGCTCTGCGGGAAAACTTAAGGTCGCCCCGCCAGTGCCGCGCACTACGACCTGGCGGGCAACGCCTTTATAGACGCGTAAATATTCCTGAGCGGAAATATTGAGATAAAATAAACTATTGGGCATGCGCTATATAATGACTCGTGAGTGAGGCTTGGTATTTTAACGCAAGTATTGAATGCCATGGGTTAAACTGCGCTGCGCTTTAGTGTCAGTCCCCGTCAAATTGAACAAGGATCAACAATGAAATCACGTTTGAGCTCAATGCTCGAGTTACAGGACGCCATGAACAGCAAAGTGAATGCCGACTGGCGTCAGCAGGGCTTTCCTTGGTATCGAGCCATTTGGGTTGAGTGCGCAGAATTGCTCGACCACTACGGTTGGAAATGGTGGAAGCACCAGCAGCCGGATATGGAGCAGGTGAAGCTCGAACTGATAGATATCTGGCACTTTGGTTTAAGCCAGTTGTTGCTCGATAACGCTGACGAAGCAGCATTGGCGACTGAATTAGAGAAAGTCTTTCAGGCCCGTGTTTCTACTGGTGCAGATGATTTTCGCGATCAGCTAGAAGCCTTCACTTTGAGTACGCTCAGCACGAAGGGTTTTGATCCCCAGCAGTTTGTTGCGTTGCTTAATACGGCGGATCTCGATTTCGATGAGCTCTATACCCGCTATGTTGGCAAGAACGTACTCAACTTTTTCCGCCAGGATCACGGCTATCAAAGTGGTAGCTATTCGAAAAACTGGGGCGGGCGCGAGGATAACGAGCATCTGGTTGAGCTGAGCCTTGAACTTGATGCTAGTGACCCGGCTTTTAAAGACGCACTGTATTCTGCATTAAAGACGCGCTACACCGAACTCACGGCCTAGGCTGGTTGAGTCCTGCGTAGTCACATAAATATCCAAACACCCCGGCTAGCCCGGGTTGAAAATAGAGGCGTGCAGCGCTGTATTGCCGTATAATTCGCGCCTCGAAAACACCTCTTAATGAATGACTAAGGAGATTTCCCGTGAAAGCACCTGTTCGCGTTACTGTTACCGGCGCCGCTGGCCAAATTAGCTACTCCCTCTTATTTCGTATCGCCGCTGGCCAAATGCTCGGTACGGATCAGCCGGTTATTTTACAGCTACTGGAAATCACCCCCGCCCTCGAAGCACTAAAAGGTGTAGCGATGGAGCTTGAAGATTGTGCCTTCCCACTGCTGGCTGGCATCGTACAAACCGATGATGCCAACGTCGCGTTTAAAGATACCGACTACGCTTTGCTGGTTGGTGCGCGTCCTCGTGGCCCCGGTATGGAGCGTAAAGATCTGCTCGAAGCTAACGCTGCTATTTTCTCTGCTCAGGGCAAGGCGATTGATGCCAATGCCAGTCGCGATATCAAAGTGCTGGTTGTCGGTAACCCCGCTAATACCAACGCCCTGATTGCCCAGCGCAATGCACCGTCCATCAACCCACGTCAGTTCACTGCCATGACGCGTCTCGATCACAATCGCGCCATGTCTCAGCTGGCCGACAAGACGGGCACTACCATTAACGACATAACCAACATGACCATCTGGGGCAATCACTCGGCGACGCAGTACCCCGATCTGCACCACGCCAAAGTCAATGGTAAAACGGCTATCGACCTGATTGAGCAAGACTGGTACGAAGCTGACTTCATCCCCACCGTGCAACAGCGCGGCGCGGCAATTATTGCTGCTCGTGGCGCTTCCAGTGCGGCATCGGCTGCCAACGCAGCGATCTCTCACATGCGCACCTGGGCACTCGGCACTGCCGAAGGCGACTGGGCGAGCATGGGTATTTACAGCGACGGTAGCTACGGCATTACCGAAGGCCTGATTTACTCTTTCCCCTGTGTTTGTAAAGACGGTGACTGGAGTATTGTTCAGGGGCTTGAAATCAATGATTTCTCCCGTGGCAAAATGCAGGCTACCCAGCAGGAATTAACCGAAGAGCGCGATGCTGTTCAGCACCTGCTACCCTAAGCGTTTGTTGGCTTAGCGGCAGTGAAAAGAGCGCCGCAAAGGCGCTCTTTTTTTAGTGGTGAGTTTAATGCGTGACCCGGCGATAAAAAATAAAATACAGTAAATGAGGAGATCGTAATGGCTGCCCCAAAAGTTGGTAATTTAGCCCCCGTTTTTAGTTTGCAAAACCAGCGCGACGAAACGGTGACGCTGAAAGATTTCCGCGACAGTAAAAATGTTGTTGTTTATTTTTATCCGAAGGCGATGACCCCGGGCTGTAATGTGCAGGCCTGTGGCATTCGCGATAGCAAGGCCGAGTTTGCCAAGCTCGACACCGTGGTACTGGCGCTTAGTCCCGACTCCGTCGATCGCTTGCTGCGCTTTGAAGATAAGCAGTCTTTAAACTTTGATTTATTGTCAGACGAAGATCACGCCATTGCCGATAAATACGATGTCTGGGGGATGAAAAAAACCTTCGGTAAAGAATATATGGGCCTTAAACGCACCACTTTTATTATCGGTAAAGACGGGCGACTCAAGCATGTCATTGCCAAAGTAAAAACTAAAACCCATCACGATGATGTGCAGCAGTGGATAGCAGAAAACCTGGCTGATTAGTCGGTGGGTCATTAACCCCAGTTAGTAAAATTAACAGATTTAATTAGAATAGCTTTAGGAGCTTAGACCATGTCATTTTTTATCTCTTCAGCGCACGCGGCAGCACCTGCTGCGGGCGAGCCCGATCCGCTGATTACTATGGCGATGTTTGCCGGCCTGTTTGTGTTTATGTACTTTATGATTATTCGCCCCCAGCGTAAAAAACAGAAAGAGCACCGGGAGCTAGTGACCAGCATTGCCAAGGGCGATGAAATCGTCACCAACAGTGGCATTATCGGTAAGATCAACAAGCTCGAAGGCGACTACCTGGTACTTGAAGTGTCCGATAAAGTAGAGCTTAAATTCCAGCGCAATGCCATTCATGCCGTGCTGCCAAAAGGCACCATCAAAGCGATTTAAGATCTGATTATATTTGGGGGCAGGGCATCGCCCCCTGTTTCAGGATAGTTGCCCCCATTCAGGATAGTTGCCCCCAATTTTATCCCCGCGCTCATTTCACACTCTATGCTATGGTCATAGGCCATTTCCGGCGAAGGTCCAGGGTTGATGATTGCAGATCCCGACATTGATTATCCCGAACGTCTGGCGCTGGCTCAGCTGCCAACGCCACTCCAGCCTTTAGATCGATTGTCCGCGCAGTTTTCAGGGCCGCGTATTTGGGTCAAACGGGATGACCTGACGGACTGCGCCCTCAGTGGCAATAAAATCCGCAAGCTTGAATTCACCCTGGCGCGAGCTCTGGCCCATGGCTGCGATACCCTCATCACCTGCGGCGGTGTGCAATCCAATCACTGTCGCGCCACCGCCATTCTCGGTGCCCGCTTGGGGCTTAAGGTTCATCTTCTACTTAGGGATGAAGAGCTAGAATCTAATGAGCAAACCACAGGCCCCGATGGCAATTTATTTCTCGATTATCTCGCCGGTGCAGAAGTCTCTATTTATCCCAAGGCCGAATTCCAGGCTCGCCAGCGCAAACTGTTTGAACACTGGTCGCAGCACTACGCTGATCAGGGCCGTAAACCCTATTTGATTCCCACTGGTGCCAGCGATGGCACGGGTATTTGGGGCTATATCCGCTGTGTTGAAGAGTTGATCGGTGATTTTAAACAGGCTGATATCCGCCCCTCGCACATCATTCATGCCACGGGTTCCGGTGGTACGCAGGCAGGTCTGAGTCTGGGTTGTGCTCTGCACCAACTCGATGCTCAGGTATTGGGAATTGCCGTGTGCGATAACGCGACTTATTTTCAGCGCAAAGTGCTGGCGGATATTAGCGATTGGCAAAGTCGTTACGACATTCCTGCTTTGCCCGCGAGTTTATCGATACAGGTGAATGATGACTTTATTGGGCCGGGTTACTCCAAAGCCGGTCCTGAAATATTCGCGACGATTAAAAAAGTTGCTGCCCTCGAAGGTTTATTACTCGACCCGGTTTATACGGGCAAGGCTGTCCATGGCATGCTTAAGCTCATAGAGCAGGGCTATTTTACCGAGGCCAGTGATATTGTCTTTGTGCACACCGGTGGTTTATTCGGCTTATTTGCCCAACGCGAAGAGCTTTCTTTTTGATGATGTTCAAACAATTTCGATAATAAGCAATTCGAATAAAATCCAGCGAGAAACAAGCCTTGAAAATAAAGAATAATAATGAAATCTATTGAATCCCTGTTAAACACCGTCAACAGTTTTGCCTGGGGGCCGGTGATGTTGTTTTTCATCCTCTGCACCGGTTTTTATCTAATGCTGGGCCTGCGCCTCTTGCCCCTGCGTAAACTCGGTTTTGGTTTTGTGCAATTATTTAAAGGCGGCAGGACCAGAGGAGAGGGCGACATCAGTCCCTTTGCCGCCTTAATGACCTCACTATCGGCGACTGTGGGCACCGGTAATATTGCCGGTGTTGCCACCGCCATTGGCATCGGCGGACCGGGCGCACTGTTCTGGATGTGGTGCACGGCATTGTTGGGAATGGCGACAAAATATGCCGAGGCGGTACTGGCCGTACACTATCGCGAGACCGATGATACCGGCCGCAAAGTGGGCGGCCCCATGTATTACATTAAAAATGGTCTCGGCCAGCGCTGGCTGTGGCTCGCCACCTTATTTGCACTCTTCGGCATGCTGGCGGGTTTTGGCATCGGCAACACCGTGCAGGCCAGCGAGGTTGCACGGGTATTGGAAAGCTCTTTCCAGGTGCCCCATTGGGTATCTGGCGCGGTGATGGCGACCGTTGTGGGCATTGTCCTGCTCGGCGGCGTTAAGGTGATTGCCCGCGTTGCCTCGACCCTGGTACCGCTGATGGGCGTTGCCTATATATTGGGTTGCGTTATCGTTGTTGCCCAGCACTTCGGCGAAATTCCCGCCGCATTTAGCTTAATACTTCACAGCGCCTTTAACCCCGTGGCGGCGGAGGGTGGTTTTGCCGGTGCTGCGGTCATGCTGGCAATCCGCATGGGTGTCGCCCGTGGCGTATTTTCCAACGAGGCCGGCCTGGGTAGCGCGCCCATTGCTCACGCGGCGGCGGAAACCGATAGCCCGGTGCGGCAGGGCAGTATTGCCATGCTGGGCACCTTTATCGATACCCTGGTTATTTGTACCTTGACGGGTCTGGTAATTATTCTCACTGGGGTCTGGACGGGCGATGCTGAAGCAGCGGCGATGACGGCCTCGGGCTTTGCCGCCGTCTTTCCCAATCTTGGCGACAAGTTTGTCGCTGTCACCCTGGTGCTTTTTGCCTTCACCACTATTCTGGGCTGGAGTTACTACGGCGAGCGCTGTGCCGAATATTTGTTTGGCCTGAAAGTGATCGTGCCCTATCGTATTCTCTGGACGGTGGCGGTTTATATTGGCGCCGTTAAAGGCCTGAGCATTGCCTGGTTGCTGGCTGATACACTGAATGCCTTAATGGCGATTCCGAATTTAATTGCGCTACTCCTGCTAAGCCCGGTTATTTTTCGACTGACTTTTGCCTGGTTTTCACCACAGTCAGAGGGCGAGTCATCAACGGGGCCGGTTTAAATTCCCCGGTATTGTTCGATCAACACTACCACTGAAATAATTGGGAAAACTAAAAACGTGTCGAATACCGAAACCAAGAACAATGAAAAACTGGTAATCGCAATTTCCTCCCGGGTTCTCTTTGACCTGAAAGAGAGCGATGGGGTTTTTCAGCAGCAGGGCCTGAAGGCCTATTCCCAGTACCAGATTGAACACGAAGATGAACCCCTCGAGCCGGGGGATGCCTTTCCCCTGGTACAAAAGCTACTGCGCATTAATGAACAGTTTGCCGCGCCTCGGGTCGAGGTGATTTTACTGTCGCGTAACTCGGCCGACACGGGTTTGCGCATTTTTAACTCTATCGAACATCACCAGCTGGATATTACCCGTGCCGCCTTTTGCGGCGGTGAAAGCCCCTATCGTTATGTGGCGGCTTTTGGCTGCCATCTGTTTTTATCGACCCATGCGGAGGATGTTCGCAACGCATTAAAATACGGTATCGCGGCGGCGACTCTGCTGTCATCGGGCAACAACTCTATCGATGATGGCGCGGAACTGCGCTTCGCCTTTGATGGCGATGCGGTGCTGTTTTCCGATGAGGCGGAGCGTATCTATAAAACAGAGGGGCTGGCCGCCTTTACCGAAAGCGAAAAAGCGGCGGCCAAAACACCCCTTAGCGGCGGCCCCTTTAAAAGCTTTTTACAGGCCTTGCAGCAATTACAGGCTGAGTTTCCCCCCGAGACTGGGCCCATACGCACGGCGCTGGTCACGGCTCGCTCGGCACCCGCTCACGAAAGAGTGGTGCGCACCCTGCGGGAGTGGGGCATCCGCATCGACGAGTCGCTCTTTTTGGGAGGTCTCAATAAAAGTGAGTTTTTACGCGCCTACGGTGCCGATGTGTTTTTTGACGATCAGCAGGGTCATTGTGAATCGGCGAGTGAGAAGGTGGCCACCGGCCACGTGCCCCACGGCATTGCCAACGAAGATGGTTAGCGAAGGGGTTTACGCAGCAGGGCTAACTGATGGCGAAGTGCACCCCCATACCCAGTAACAGGCAAGCCAACAGGGATTGCAGAATGTGTCCGGGTAAGCGTGAGGCCAAATGGGTGCCCAGTTGAATGGCTGGCAGAGAGCCGGTTAACAGGCAGGCTAATAAGGTGAAATCAACATTGCCCAACAACAATAAATGACCAAGCCCGGCGACCAGTGTCAGCGGCACTGCGTGGGCAATATCCGTACCCACCACATGCAGGGCGGGTAGGCGCGGGTAGAGGGTCATCAGCAAAGCGGCACAGAAAGCGCCGGCCCCAACGGAAGACAGGGTGACGAAAACTCCGAGAAAAATGCCACTCAATAACGTCACATACTTAGCGTGACTTTGAAAAAACAAACCCATTTGCCCCGGTGGTTTTTCGCTTTTTTGTCGCAGTACCTTTTTAAACAGTAGTACCAGTGCCGTGAGCATCAGCATAATGCCCAGGCTTCGCGTGAGGATGTCCTCATAGGCGTCGGCTTCGCTAAAGAAGGAGTTGAGGAAATAGCTGGTTAGCAGCGACGCTGGAATACTGCCTGCTGCCAGGTAGGCGACAATCGGCCACTGAATACTCTGCTTGCGTTTATGGGCGATAACACCGCTGGCCTTGGTGACGGCGGCATAGAGCAGGTCGGTGCCAATGGCGACGTTATAGGGGAAGCCAAACAGGATTAGCAGAGGCGTCATTAACGAGCCGCCGCCGACACCGGTGAGGCCTATCGCCAATCCGACACCAGCGCCGGAGAGAATGTAGAGAAGAAAGTCTGGCAAGCGGAATCCGTTAACTAAAGCATAATTTAATTGGCAACTTTACCGATAAGGCTCTATGCTTCAAAGGAATAGTTGTTTATATTTTTATATCTTAGTCGTCTAGGGAAAGTGTTCATGAAATTACAGCAACTGCGCTATATCTGGGAAGTGTCTCGCCACGATCTCAATGTATCGGCCACCGCTCAAAGTTTGTACACTTCCCAACCCGGCATCAGTAAACAGATTCGTCTCCTGGAAGACGAACTGGGTGTGGAAATATTTTCCCGCAGTGGCAAACACCTGACGCGAGTGACGACTGCCGGAGCGGAAGTGCTGGAAATTGCCGGACAAATTCTTGGCAAGGTCGAGAGCATCAAACAACTGGCCCAGGAGTACAGCTCGCCGAACAAGGGCAGCCTCTCCATAGCCACTACCCACACCCAGGCGCGTTACGCCCTGCCTGATGTGATTGGTTCTTTTATTGAGCGCTATCCGGATGTTTCCTTGCACATGAATCAGGGCACGCCGATACAAATTTCTGAGATGGCCGCCGATGGTGATGCCGACTTTGCCATCGCTACGGAAGCCCTCGATCTGTTCAATAATTTATTGATGATGCCCTGTTACCGCTGGAACCGCTGTATTCTCGTGCCCAAGGACCACCCCCTTTGTCAGGTCTCCGAATTGACTCTCGAAGAGGTGGCTCAGCATCCACTGGTAACCTACGTATTTGGTTTTACCGGCCGCTCGAAGCTGGATGAAGCCTTCCGCCAGAAGGGCCTCGACCCTAAAGTGGTGTTTACAGCCACCGATGCCGACGTTATTAAAACCTATGTGCGTCTGGGCTTAGGTATTGGTATCGTCGCTCACATGGCCTACGACCCGGTGCAGGACAGTGACCTGGTCGCCCTCGAAGCCAAGCACCTGTTTAAGTCGAGTGTCACCAGTATCGGCTTTCGGCGGGGGACTTATTTACGCACCTTTATGTACGATTTTATCGAACGTTTTGCGCCCCATCTCAACCGTGATGTGGTCGATGAAGCCTGCAGTATTAGTGCCAGGGAAGATCTGGATAAATTCTTTGCGGGTTTTGATTTGCCCGAGTATTAGTACAACTAGCCAAGACGATAAGAGGCCCGTTCGACATAAGAGAAGTGCTTATGTCGAACGGGCCTTTTTTTGTGGGCACCGTTTATGGGGCGAGTTATTGCTCCCACTTTTGTGCTTGTCTCGGTACAGGCATTACGCACTTGCACCCCGACACCAAGCTGGTAGAGTAGCGCAGATTTTTAACCAATTGGAGCCTTGTCGTGGAACTAGCCTGCCTTGATCTTGAAGGGGTATTAATACCCGAAATCTGGATTGCCTTTGCCGAAGAAACGGGCATTGAGGCCTTAAAAGCCACCACCCGTGATATCCCCGATTACGACGTGCTAATGCAGCAACGACTGCGCATACTCGACGAGCACGGTCTGGGCCTCAATGAAATTCAGGCGGTGATTGCCCGCCTCGAGCCCCTCGATGGAGCGGTTGAATTTGTCGACTGGCTGCGCGAGCGCTTTCAGGTGATTATTTTGTCGGACACCTTCTACGAATTCTCCCAGCCACTGATGCGCCAGCTGGGCTTTCCGACCCTGCTGTGCCACCAGCTTGAAGTGGACGAAAAAAGTGGTCGCGTGACGGACTATAAACTGCGCCAGGCCAACCCTAAACGCCAGGCCGTACTGTCATTGAAAAGCCTCTACTATCGCATTATTGCCGCCGGTGATTCCTATAACGACACCACCATGCTGGCCGAAGCCGATGAAGGTATTCTGTTTATGGCCCCCGATAATGTGGTTGCCGAGTTTCCACAGTTCCCAGCGGTTTATGGTTACGATAATCTCAAGCAGGCATTTATTGATGCCAGTAATCGGCCGCTGAGTTTGTAAGTAGGTTTTTAATACTATGTGTGGAGGAAAAGGATAGCCTTCACCCATGACTCGCTGTAAGTACCTCCTTGTACGCTCGGCTTTGGCATCTTGCGTCGCTCTACCTCCTGCATCCATGCAGTCGTCGGCTTAGGTAATTCTACTGGTAAGCCTTAAAGCTTGGTCAATGTCTCCATTAACAAAGACACCTTGGCCAACGATTCCAGATATTCACTATCGGCTTGTGAGTCGCTGACAATCGCGCCACCGCCCCAGCAGTGCAGTTTGTTCTTTTCCGCAAGTAAAGTGCGGATAGCGATATTGGTATCCATCCGCCCATTGGCACTGATATAGCCGATGCTGCCGCAATAAATCGTTCTCGGCACCTCTTCTAATTCGGCAATAATTTCCATCGCCCGTTTCTTCGGTGCGCCGGTAATGGAACCACCGGGAAAGCAGCCGGCCAGCAAGTCGAGGGCGCCGACATCTTCACGAATACGCCCGGTAATCGTACTGACCAGGTGATGAACGTTGGCAAAGCTTTCGAGGTTGAACAGCTTCGGTACGCGGATCGATCCGGCTTCGCAGGACTTACCCAAATCATTGCGCAGTAGATCGACAATCATTAAGTTTTCTGCCCGGTCTTTACTGCTATTCATCAGGGCGATGGCCTGCTCCTGATCCTCTTCGACAGAAATACCCCGGGTAATGGTGCCCTTTATGGGCTTGGCTTCAACCTGCTGGCCAGATGTTTTGATAAAGCGCTCGGGCGATAGCGATAACAGCGCCTTGTCATTCCAGCTTAAAAAGGTACTGAAGGGTGAGGGCAGGGCCTTGCGTAAATGCAAATAGGCGGCCCATGGCTCGCCCTGAAACTCGGCCGAAAAATGCTGGGCATAGTTGACCTGATAGCAGTCACCGGCGGCGATGTAATCTTTTACCCGGGCGACGTCGGCTTCGTAGTCGCTGCGTGTGGTGCTGGGCTTAAAGCCTGATGTTAGGGAAAAATTGTTGTCGGGTAGAGCTGCAGGGGAGGCGAGGCGGGCCTGTATATCGCGCCGCAAACTGCGCGGGCAGGCGGGGTGAAAAACTAGATGGGCCTGGGATATTTGCTGATTAATCACCAGCGCCCAAAGGTAGTAGCACTGGCGCATGTCGGGAATATCATCGGGGCCTTTGCTGGGCTTGCTTACTGATGTGTCCCCCAGTCCATAGCCGAAAAATCCAGCGAGGCCGCCGACAAAGGGCAGTTCGGTGAATTTGTCACCGCTTAGGGCGAAGTCATCTACGACCTCCTGACAGAGGACGAAGGGGCAAGCCGTGCTGGTCTGGCTATTGCCCTCGCTGTCGCTAATCAGCGTTGAGCTGCCATGGGTTTCAAGAATACGCGCCGGTGCGGCACTGATAATATCCAGCCGCCCCTGCAGAGATCGTGGTTTGCCGCTATCGAACCAGATCGGGCTGGGCAAATCGCGCACGGCATTGAAAAGCGCTTCAACGTCACTGCGAAAGGGGTAGTCCAGTACGATCATCTCGGGCATTGACCTGTGGTGCTCATAACGTAAATAGAGAGGCCGTTATTTTATAGGCTCTTGGGTGTCGATAGGAAATTTGTGAAGGAATTAATCAGGCTAGCGCACGGGCTTTGCGTATAATTAGTACTTAATGAACTGATTACTGCTGGAGCAAGCCGATGACCGACCTTACCCCCGATTTATGCGATGACAACCCCGAGCTGGTACGCGTGCTTGAACCGATGCTGTCGAACTTTGGTGGCCGTGAAGCCTTCTTTGGTGAGATCGTTACGGTGAAGTGCTTTGAAGACAACTCACTGGTGAAAGAGAATTTGGCCACGCCCGGCCACGGTCGCGTGTTGGTGGTCGACGGTGGTGGTTCGCTGCGCCGCGCCTTGCTGGGTGACATGATCGCCGAGAGTGCTTTGGAAAATGGCTGGGAGGGTGTGCTCATCTATGGCTGTATTCGCGACGTCAGCACTATTTCGGAACTCGACCTCGGCGTGCAGGCACTGTCTGCCATCCCGCTAAAAACGGCAAAGCGCGGCATTGGCGATTTCAATATCCCCGTGACCTTTGGCGGCGTGACCTTCAATCCCGGCGAATATATCTATGCCGACAGTAATGGGGTTGTGGTTTCCGAAGAGGCCTTAACAGAAAATACTTAGGCGCTAGCTCTTTCAAAGAGTAAGGTTTTTAGGCCCTTATCGGCATCGGCCTCTGGAAAAGAGGCCGGTGTGCCAATCAGCTGTTTTTCGTTGAAGCCGCCAATGTCGGCAAATAACTCGCGCAAAAAAGCAAAGCTTAAATCCGGCGAGTTTAAACAGGCGATAACTTGCCCATTTGGGTTCAGTAAGCCGGGCAGTTTGCTGACGATTTTTGGATAATCCTTTCTAACATTAAAGCTTCCCGCCTGAAAACTGGGTGGGTCAATAATGACGATGTCATAAGGGCCATACTTGCGGATTTTGCCCCAGGATTTGAAAATATCGTGGCCCAAATAAGAAACTGAACGACTGTCGATAGCGTTCAACTGATGGTTAAGCCTGCCCGTGTTCAGTGCCCCTTTAGCCATATCAACATTCACGACTTTTGCCGCGCCTGCCTCTGCGGCTACCACAGAAAAAGCACAGGTATAGGCAAAAAGATTCAGTACGCTGTTACCCTTGACGCTCTCTCGAAGCACTTGCCGGCATTCAGCCATATCGAGAAAAAAGCCGACATTTTGGTTGGCTTTAAAATTGAGTCGAAATTCCAGCCCCTTTTCCACGGCGTAATAGTCGCCGGCAATATTGCCCTTCAGGCTTTCACTCGGCGCACCCTGTAAATAACGGTGCTGCAGAATAATATTGTCAATGTCACAGTGATCATCAAACTGGCTGATTTCATCACGAAATTGCGCCAGCCATTCCACACCGGGTTCTTTATAGAGGCTGATTAGTAAGACCGGGGAAAACCAGTCGACACTGACAAACTCCAGGCCCGGATAGCTCTGCCCTCGGCCATGAAACAGGCGGCAGGCATCGGCACCCGTTTTGGCCCCGAGCTGAATGCTTGCTACGATTCGCTGCATAAATTAAGGCTTAAACCTTGTTTGAAGGGATGATCGAAGGACTTGGCTCAATCGCGAGCGCTGTGAATTTTATGAAATTTCTTGGCGACCAAAAGCATCATCACTATCGCCAGTCTCTCAACCACTTTGGCGCGCTCAATTTTATTTTTTTCACCCTCGGGCAGCAGTGAGTAAATCAGCGTTTGCAGGGCAATAAAGCCATCACTGGTATCGAGTTTGGCAACGGCTTTGATGACCTTACCCATAATCACCTCATAGTCGTTGAGGCCGAGCTTAAGCAGTAGCTTGCGAGTATGGCGTTCCAGCTCCTTGCTCTTCATTAGCTTGAGCTCGCCAGTCAGCGTGGCTTCTGGGCAGGACAGGAGATCAATAGTTTTCATAGCGTTAAAGCTTGCTGGGGCCTGATGAATGGGTTGCGGATGATACCCGAAGCCGACACCGTGATACTAGTCGATGCCGCTATTACGGGTAGTGGTGAGAGGCTGGTAGATCTTGGCTTCTGTTGCCGATTGGTTTATTTTATGACAATAAAAATAAGCAAGGGAGTGTGACTAAGGGATATGAGCGCAGCCCCAGAACAGAAAGGTTCCAGGTCCACAGAGCCAGACTCGCAAGCTAGCGAAAGTGATTCTACGGCGTCTACCCTATTTTCCCGCTACCGTGGCCTCGCGGTGCAACAACGCCGTTTCGTACATATTATTTTGGCGGCCCTGCTTTTATTACTCGCCAGTTGGCTAGCCTTTACCCAATCTGGTCGTCCCATTACTTCGTCAACATCAAGTATTAGTGGCTTAACTGGGTTTTGGCAAAAGTTAGCCTATCCTCTTGAGCGTAACCCCTTTTTACGGCTGCCGGTGCTGAGTAGTGATATTAACGATGTGTTTGCTTTGCCCAGCAGTGAGCACGTTTGGGCGGTGGGTGCCGGTGGTCTGATTTTATACAGTGCCAATGCCGGCCAGTGCTGGCAGCAGCAACACCCCGCGCAGGGTTTGCCTTGTGATGGGAATAGTGGCAACAGCTGGTCTTTGATAAGCGCTGCTCGGGCAGCGGAAACCTCAAAGAGCGTTGACTATAGCGAGCAGATAAATCCCCCTGTACCACCACAGGCTCCCAGTGCAATAAATATACGCCAGTCAACAAAAACGCCAGTGGATAGAGGCGGGCTGCCTCTTGAGCAAGCAATTCAAAAACCCCTGGCAGAGCAGTCTGTAGCACAAAGAACAGAATCTTTCGAGGAGTTCGAGAAGGAAAAACCAGTAGCTGCCCCCAGGTTGAATGCAGCGCTTAAAGCCGTTTATTTTATCGATGCTCAGCGGGGCTGGGCCGTGGGTGAACAGGGCCTTGTTTTAAGCACCGTCGATGGCGGGCAGAGCTGGCAGGCGCAGACCCTGGGTGTATGGCCTCTAAGCGATGTGGTTTTCAATCAAGAGGCGAGTCAAGGTTGGCTGGTTGGTATTGGTGGGCGCATTTTACGGAGCCTGGATGGTGGGGCAAGCTGGCAGCCGCAAAACAGCGGCACGACAATGACACTGCTGGCCTTAAGCCTCAGTGATGGGGTCGAGCAACTTTGTGTGGTGGGTCAGAGTGGACTCGTGCTTACCAGCGCCAATGGTGGCCAACACTGGCAGGTGCGGCCCAGTGGTACGCAAAATACCCTGACGGCAGTGCGTTTTACGGATGTCCAGCGGGGCTGGGCGGTCGGTAGTGGCGGCACAATTGTAAACACGGTCGACGGCGGTCTGAGTTGGCAGGCGCAGAACAGTACGATAGAAGAGCGTTTACGAGGCGTCAGCTTTAGCTCTGACGGGCAGCAGGGCAGGGCCGTGGGTGAAAAAGGCACACTGCTGATGACGCTCGACGGTGGTCTTCACTGGGTAGCGCAGGATAGCGCTAATTGGTCCACTCTTCTGGCCGTGAGCTTTGCGGATACCCAACAAGGCTGGGCGGTCGGTAGAGACGGAACGCTGCTGTTTAGCCGTGACAATGGCCGAAGCTGGGAGTTGCAAAGCGCTGGCGTCTCGCCGTGGTTTCAGTCTCTGGCATCGCAACCAGACTCGCGACAACAGAATATAGATCTTGCTGTGGCTGCTGCCCTGAGAACTGATGACGGCGTGGTCTGGCGTATTGCCAACAGTGACGCTCTTGGCGGTGTCGACGGCTTGAGTTACAAGAGGGATGTGCAGCGAGGCTGGGCGGTCGGGCCAGAGGGGCGCTTTTTTGTTACCGACGATGCCGGTAAAACCTGGGCTCCCCCCGTTGAGCCCTACAGTCGCTGGCCTGCGCTCTGGTACTACGTAGCGGTGTTGCTCGCATTGTTGATAGCCGCGGCACCCATTAGAGCAGTGGCTATAGGTATTCGCCAGGGTCTGCGTATTGAAGAGCGTGGGCAAAGCGATCGCCCGGTTGAAACCGAGCTCGAAGACAAACTCGATTTTTGGCCGGTCAGCCAGGCCTTGTCGAAATTCTTGCGTAATCGCCACACCCAACCGCCGTTGACGGTAGCCATCACCGGGGCTTGGGGCAGTGGTAAAAGTTCGCTAATGAATTTACTCAAGGCCGATCTGGCTCGCTCCGGCGTGCAGGCCGTGTGGTTTAACGCCTGGCATCACGAAAGTGAAGAGGAATACTTGCTGCCCGCCTTGCTACAAAACATACGCCAGCAGGCGATTCCAGCCCTCTTGTCGTTTAACGGTGGGCGCTTCTATGGCCTGCGTTTTCGTGCCCGCTTACTCTGGAAACGGCTTAAAGCGCGGCCTTTATTTCTGACCCTGTTGCTGAGCTTTATTATTGTTAATACGGGTTTTGTAGTGCTCAAAGACAGAGCGGCCTTTGGCCCTGAGCAGCTGACACTGGCCTGGGCTGCTTTTTGTAATGATAGCGAACGGCCGGTATTTATTTGCCCCGCAGAGAAAGGGGGTAAAGAGGGAGAGGCCGTCGTAGGCTCGAATGACCAGCCCTCAGCAGCGGGCGGTAGTGATAAGGGCCAGGGCGAAACTCCCATCAACTGGCTGACGACCCTGGTCAATCTGCTGCTAGGTACGGGCACGGGTGCGGCTCTGTTGAGCTGGCTGCGTGCCTTCGGAATTAGTCCGGCACGTCTGGCCAAGGAGATTGGCGGCGGTGGTGAGCGAAAAATCGAGCAGCGCATGGGATATCGGCATAGTTTCCAGCAGGAATTTAATACCGTAACCGATGCCCTTCACCCCAGAACCATGCTGATATTGATCGACGATTTAGACCGTTGTCAGCCTAAAACGGTGGTGCAGATACTCGAGGCGGTCAACTTCCTGACCTCGGCAGGGCGCTGTTATGTGGTGCTGGGTATGGCTCGAGAGATGGTGGAACCGGCTGTGGGCCTGGCCTTTAAGGAGATTGCCGATGAAATCACTCACCAGCGTTCCGGTGAGGCCGAGGGTAATGGGCAGCAGCAGAATGGCTACGCTCAGCGTCGTGAGTTCGCGCGAAAATATCTGGAAAAATTAATTAATTTGGAGATCCCCGTGCCGACGGTGGAAGCCGCTCAGGCACTACGCTTATTGTCAGACAACACCGCTGCCAAGTCATCGGCGGGGAGGTGGCGAGGCTCACTCTCTGCCCCCATTCTCGCTCAAGGGCTTGTGTTTCTTGGCCTCGGTATGAGCATATTGTGGTCGGGTAATGTGCTCAGTCCTCAAAGTCATCCCGAGGCTGTGCTTGTTAGCCAAGGTGCTAGTGGGCTTGATGTTGTGGTGCCGGATACAGGGGGTAGTCAGGACGACGTTGCCGATTTTTCTCTGCCCACTGAGGATATGAAATCGGCTGCTGAAAAACCGGCGGAGTTTATTCCCGGTGCGCAGGCGCCAGTAGTGCCCTGGTTACCGATGCTAGGGGCAGCGCTGATCTTCGGCTTTGGCGGCTATCGTGTTGTCAGGGCATTGAGGCAGGCCGAGTCGCAGGAAACGGCGGCCGTGGTCGATGATTCAGAGCCCTTTAGCCGCGCATTGGCGGTGTGGAACCCGGTAATTGCCAGCCGACTTGAAACACCGCGCGAGCTGCGTCGTTTTATGAACCGCCTACGTTATAGCGCCGTGCGGCTCAATGGTATGGCCGCGGATTCGGGCTTTGAAAATACCCTCAGTGAAGAGGAGATTGTCAGCCTGGCTGCGCTTTATTTACTGGATCCCGTCTGCATTGAGCTTAGTGCAGATGTTGATAGTGCCTACGGGTTTCTCTCTCGGGTTGATCTTATGCGGCAAGGAAAGCTTGATGATAAGGGGCGATTATCATTGAATGAGGTTCAATTTGAGGCGCTGAAGCAGGCAGTCCACAATTACGCGGCAGATGACGGAATTACCGCATGGGCTTTCGATAACAATAAAATCAATATTTTCAAAGTGTTACTGGAAGGAATTAAAGTGCATTAGTTGAAACGGTGAGGGCTGCGCTGCGTACTTGCTTCTACTCTATTGTAGGTGCATTCATTAAAGAGGCATCCTTTAAACACGCAAGCAGGTTTGTGGGTAAACAGGGCAGTCGAACGCCTTCATCTGTTACAATTCCTTGACATACTTCCATCCTCTACGCATTGCCTGTTCTGGCTTGCCGCTGCTCGATTTTCCATCGGTGGTCGCCCAGCTAATGCCTGTGTATTTCATGCCTGTGCATTGATGGCCCTGGTGCTGAGCGTTCAGTTTCTATGTCGTTCACCTGATCAGGGGTAGAGGGAAAGCAATTTCTAAACAGGAACCCATTATGACTAATGCAACACATCCCTCAATCGATCTTTCCGAGCTCGATTTTGACCCCAATGCCCTGCGTGAAAAGTACCGCATGGAGCGCGATAAGCGCATTCGCAAGGACACGTCTGAGCAATACCAGACCGTGACTGGCGATTTCACCCAGTACGTTGACGACCCCTATGTTGAAGAGTCCATCACTCGCGAATCCCTCAACGATGAAGTTGAAGTGGTTATTGTCGGCGGCGGTTTCGGTGGCTTACTGGCGGGTGCTCGCCTGCGCGATGCCGGAGTCGAAGATATTCGTGTGATTGAGAAGGGCGGCGATTTTGGCGGCACCTGGTACTGGAACCGCTACCCCGGCGCCCAGTGTGATGTCGAAGCCTATGTCTATTTACCCCTGCTCGAAGAGCTGGATTTTGTGCCGACGGAAAAGTATTCCCACGCACCGGAAATTCTTGCTCACTCCAAAGCCATTGCCCGCAAGTACAACCTATACGACAACGCCTGCCTGCAAACAGAAATCACCCATATGGCGTGGGATGAAGATTCGGCCCGCTGGATTATCGAAACCAATCGTGGCGACCGTATTAAAGCCCATTATGTGGTGATGTCTAACGGCCCCTTAAATCGACCAAAATTGCCCGGCATACCCGGCATCAACGATTTTAAAGGCCACACCTTTCACACCAGTCGTTGGGATTACGACTACACCGGCGGCTCTTCCGAGGGCGGTCTCGATAAACTAAAAGACAAGCGCGTCGGCATTATTGGTACGGGTGCCACGGCGGTGCAGTGCATTCCCCACCTCGGTGAGACCTCTCAATCTCTGCACGTTTTTCAGCGCACGCCATCGTCGATTGATGTGCGCAATAATCGTCCCACCGACCCCGAGTGGGCAAATAGCCTGCAGCCCGGTTGGCAGCAACAGCGCATGGACAACTTTAATATTATTACCGCTGGTGGCTTTCAGGATGAAGATCTGGTCAGCGATGGCTGGACGGAGATTTTCCGCAATTTATCCGGCCCCATCCAGCGCAAGTTAAACCCCCATATGAGCTCCTCAGAAGTGGCCGCGGCTCTGGAAATTGCCGATTTTAAAAAAATGAATCAGGTCAGAGCGCGGGTCGATAGTATTGTTAAAGACTCTGCAACTGCAGAATACCTGAAGCCCTACTATCGCCAGTTCTGTAAGCGCCCGGGTTTTCACGACGAGTATCTGGCCACCTATAACCGGCCCAACGTGACCCTCGTCGATACCCAGGGCCAGGGCGTTGAGCGCATCACTGAAAAAGGTGTGGTGGTTGATGGCGTTGAATACGAGCTGGACTGCCTGATTTTTGCCACCGGTTTTGAGGTCGGCACCAACTTTACCCAGCAATCGGGTTATGACCTCGCGGGTCGCAATGGCGCTACCCTCAGCAAAAAATGGGCGAAAGGACTTTCAACTTTCCACGGCTTATACAGCCACGACTTCCCCAATGTGTTCACCATGGGCCTCACCCAAACTGGTTTTACCACCAGCATTCCCCACGCCTTAAACGAGCAGGCCAAGCACCTCACCTACGTGCTAAAACACGCCATTGACAACAATGCTCGCACCGTTGAAACCTCAGTGGAGGCAGAAGAAGAATGGGTGGCAACAATTAATAAACTGGCCAACCTCGGCAAGCGTTTTTATGCTGAATGCACCCCCGGTTATTACAACGAAGAAGGTAAAGAGGACGGCTCAGGATTTTTCAGTGGCCAGTATGGCGGCGGTGCGCCGGAGTTCTTTAAGATTCTTGACGACTGGCGCGCCGAGGGTGAGTTTAAGGGGCTGGAGATTAAGTAAGGCCTTTTATACTAGAAGAGTAAAACCTAGCGGATTGTAATATCTGGCAGCAAAACCCCACTGTTTACAGTGGGGTTTTTTTGTTCGTGAATATTGTGTTGGTGAAAGGTCCGTTATCGAAAGCGGAGCAATACAGTAAATTTGTGGAGAAGCGAGTCTTCAGGCGGAACATTAGATGGCTGTCCTGATAGGAATGGCGTCTTATTGGTGCGAACCCTTAGGGCTCATGGTCTGTTTAAAGAACATTGTATTGCCGCTCATGTGTCGGTATGTAGAGGCTACACTACAATTTCGTTAGTAAGGTTTAGCCATCCCATCCGATGGCAGTTCACCTCGTAAATTGGGTGAGGTTACCTGTGTTATCTATGGGGCAATTGCCGATAGAAATCGCCAGGAACGTATTTGTGTGGCGTCTGTCATAGACGCCGGTACTGGCCTCTCGGAAACAGGCTGGGCTTACTCATAAAATAATGTCTTGAGGGTTGGTCTTCACACAGGGGGATTAACAGTCCATCCATTGCGATGGCTGTGCTCAATCCCTGGCCAGGCAGGTTTAGATCGGCAATATTGCCCATTACTGGCATAAGACAAACGAAGAAGGGTTGAGAAGTGATTGCGACAGATACCGGCTTTAGCCGCTTACACTTTATTTTACTGCTTGTGCTTTGGGGTGGCGCCACAGCCCTGTGGGCTGGAGATTTAAGCGTCAGCGTAATTGATGACCAGGGGGAGCTTGTCGAGCATGCGGTGGTGGTTTTACATCCCCTCTTTGATGACGATTGGTCGACCCTGGAGCCTCAGGCCTCGTTGATGAAGCAGCGTGGAGCGATGTTTAGACCTTTTGTGCTGGCGGTGGGTACAGGGAGCACCGTGAGTTTCCCCAATCTTGATGAATTTCGCCACCAGGTCTATTCCTATTCCAAGGCCAAACGCATTGAACTGCGTCTCTATGGCATGGACGAATCGAAAACGGTGCTATTCGATAGGGCGGGCATTGTCGCCCTTGGCTGTAATATTCACGATAATATGCTGGCCTATATTTATGTTAGCGATGATCCCTATCATGTTGTTAGCGACGCCCAGGGCATGGCCCTGATTCGCGACGTTAGGCCGGGGGAATACGAGATGACCATCTGGCATCCGGATCAAAAAAAGCGCCGCCAAAGTCATATGCAAAGCCTCAGCGTGCTTGCCGATAGCGCCGCTGTCGCCGCCCGCATTGAGATGCGCTCAAGTCGGCGCCAGCAACAATCGCCAGCATCGGCCGGGTACTAGGGGTGACGCCAATGCGCTTTCAAAGCAAGTTAACCCTGGTCTTTCTGGCCCTGTTTTTGACGGTACAAGGGGCGCTGTTGTTGGCCTTTTACAATACCGTCACCACCAATGTCGGCAAGCAAGTCGAGGAGCAGCTCGGCGCCTCGACCCGGGTTTTTGAACAAATTATTGCCGAGAGGATTATCGCCCTCGGCGACAAGGCCCAGGTGCTGACCAGGGACGATGGCTTTCGCAGCGTCATCGGCCCCGTTTTCCAGGCCGAGGAGATCAGCGCGGTCGATGAGGCCACCGTGCAATCGGCCCTGGAAAATTTTGCGCGGCGCATAGATTCGGATTTGGCGATGATCTATGACCGCGATAATCATGTCATTGCGGCGTCTCCCGACACCATTCAGATGGAGCACCTGCCAAAAATTTCCGATGCGCTAAAAGACCTGGCCGAGCAACAGGGGGTTGCCTCCACCATCGTTGCCATCGACGGCCATGTTTTTGATTTGGTGTTGGTGCCCTTCAAGGCACCCAACATCATCGCCTGGATTGCCCTGGGCATTGAATTTGACGAGGTGGCGGCGGCGGAGATCAAGGGCCTGTCACCCATTGATCTCGAAATCGCCTTCTTATACCAAAATGATAGCGGCTACCATCTGGCGTCCACCACCTCCGACAGGCAAGCCATGGCAAGTTTTGTCAGCGATCATATGCACCCGGATAGCGGCACCTTGTTTCGCAGTCCCTTTGCCGGGCAAGATCATATGTTTCGCCACCTACCGCTGGAGCAGGGCGATGGTGGCGGTGCAGGCATTAGCGCCCTGGTGTATTTTTCAATGGAGCGGGCGCTGGCACCCTATTTTACTTTGGCGGTGGCGCTATCGAGTGTTATGGGCATCGGTTTATTGTTACTTGTCGCCGGTAGTGTGGTAATTGCTCGAGGTGTGACGCGACCGCTGCGGGATCTTGCCGCCGCCAGCCAGCGTATCGCCGCCGGCGATTATGCCGAGCTTGTCGGCACCGGCACTGGTGATGAAATATCTGCGGTAACCAGCAGTTTCAATCTGATGGTGGGGGCCGTTAAGGAGCGAGAAGAGCGCATTGTCTTTCAGTCAAACCATGATGTCGAAACGGGCCTGCCGAACAGAAATTTTTTCGAAGCCTATATAAAACAGGCTGTGGCGGACAAAGACCAATTCATCGTCGTCGTTGCCGAGGTACAGCAGCTAGCCGATTTGCGAAGCGTGCTCAATCATACCTACGTCAATGACCTGCTGACGGGCATTGGCCAGCGCATAGGCAATACTGCCAATACCGAGGTGGCACGGCTATCCACCGAGGTATTCATCTTCCTACTCGATGATATGCCCAAAGCCGGTGTTGTGGCTTCGCTGCTCACTAATGCCTTTTTGACTCCCTTTGACATTAACGGGGTGGCCATCGATGCCTCGGTGAAGATGGGTTTCACTCGCTTTCCCGAGGACAGCCGCGACCCCCTGGAGTTGATGCAATTTGCCAATTCGGCACTCGACCAGGCGCGAATATCCAGCAAGGGCTATGCCGGCTATGTGGCGGGTAATAGCGAGGCGTTTATGAGTCGCTTAACGCTGATGAGCGATCTGCGTGAGGCCCTGGATTCGGGCGAGGTGCGCTTTGCCTATCAGCCAAAACTGGATCTGGCGACCGGGGCCACCATTTCTGTCGAGGCCCTGGTGAGATGGCATAGCCCGGTGCGCGGTTTTGTCCCCCCCGATGACTTCATTCCCTTCGCCGAGCGCACCGGCGATATCAAACACATTACCAATTGGGGGCTTCGGGAAGCGCTAAAGCAGTGTGCCCTATGGCGCGATAAAGATATCCAGGTGGCGATAGCGGTGAATTTATCGGCCGGGGACCTGATGAACAGAGACCTGCCGGGTGACATTATGGCGCTGTTGCGGGAGTATCAATTGCAGCCCGCCAGTCTCAAGCTTGAAGTGACCGAGAGCGCCATCATGCATGACATGGACCGGGCGCTAGAGGTGCTTAACATGCTCAGCGCGGTGGGCCTGGAACTCTCCATTGACGATTATGGCACCGGTTACTCCTCCCTCAGTTACCTGAAGAAACTGCCGGTCAGTGAGCTGAAAATTGATAAGGCCTTCGTCTTGAATCTCGCCACCAGCGATGAGGACAAAATTCTTGTCCGCTCCACCATCGAGCTGGCCCACAACCTGGGCTTAAAGGTGACGGCAGAGGGTGTGGAGGACCAGGAGACGGTCGATTTATTGCGCCAATACGGCTGCGATACCCTACAGGGCTATTTTATATGTCGGCCGGTCCCGGCAGATGAGGTAGAAGCGTTTTTGGCGGCGGGGCCAGCCCGTGAGGCTTAGCCTATTCACTGGGGTCTTATTGCTACTGCCACCGTTGGCTGGGGCAACGGAGTTTTCCGCCGAGCTCTACCTCGATGCCCGCTATGCCATTGCCAGCGGTGAACCCAGTTGGCTCGACCAGGGTCTGGGTAAGGGGCGTTACGGTGGCGGGCGCAATGGTGGTAGCAATAGTGATTTTGATTTGGCCGAAGTTGCCTTCATCGGCCACTGGCAACCGACTTGGGACCTCAAGGGCTTTCTACATTTAAAACACGACCCCGAGCAAAATAGTTCTCCGGATGTGGTGGAAGCTTATTTTAGCTATCAAGCGGTGCCCCGGTCGGCTTTCTCTTACCGCCTCAAGGCCGGATTGTTTTTCCCAGAAATTTCCCGAGAAAATACCGCTGTTGCCTGGACCAGCCCCTATACGATATCGAGTTCGGCGATTAATACCTGGGTGGGGGAGGAGATCAGAACCACTGGGCTGGAGTTAAAAGTTACCCATCGCAGCGACTATGGTGAATTATCCCTGACCGGTAGTGCCTTTGCCTTTAACGACCCCGCCGGCACCCTGTTGGCCTTTCGTGGTTGGAGCATTGGGGATGTGAAGGTCGGTGCCCGTGGCGACCTGCCCCTGGCACAACTGCCGGCCATCGGCCCGCAGAGTAGCTTTGTGCCCCAGGTGTTTGAGGTGAAGCCGGTGAGAGAGGTCGATGAAAAACTGGGCTACTACGCCGCCATCGATTGGCGGGATCGCCGCGCGCTGCAAGTGGGAGCGCTTTATTACGACAACCGGGCCGACCCGGAGGATCTTGAAGCGAGCCAATACGGCTGGGGCACCCGCTTTGTTAATTTTTATGTCGAGCTCGACCTCGGCGATGATATTACCGCCATTAGCCAATACATGCGTGGCACCACCAACATGGGGGGCCGGGTGGCGAATGGCAATAGCCGACAAATAGACGTCGATTATGCTGCTGGCTTTGTCCTGGCGAGCAAGAAAATGGGGCCTTATCGCGCCAGTGTGCGTTTTGACTGGTTTGAGGTCGACGATAATTCGAATGTCGCCATTGATAACAATAACGAAGAGGGTGAGGCCTACACCCTGGCGATTTCTATGAAGGTGCGCAAGCAAGACCTTATTATGATGGAGTTTTTATACATCGACAGTGAGCGAGCCGCACGGCGCAGCATTGGCTACGGGGCGCAGCAGGACAATAAACTATTTCAGCTCAGTTATCGTTTTCGTCTGTAGACGCCAACCGCATCCCCGAAGAGTTATTCACAGGCACAGGCACAGGCACAGGGGCGGAGCACTAAGTCCGCCTAGAGTACAGGCCGGGAAACCTTCTTCCCGGTGAAGTGGGTGTGCAAACTGGCTACGCTTGTTCGAGTGAAATTTATGTATTACGTGTCTGTAATGCTGCTAGCTTTTCTTCCTTTTCTTCCTTTTCATCCATTGAGCTAGTCGACCCAGTAAAGAAACCTAGCGGGATAAATACTTTAAATTTTTGCAACACGCCATGGATAGTAAGGCCCGCACCGTCGAAACCACCGGGGAAGCTGAGAAAGAGTGGCAAGCATCAATAAATTCGCCAACCTTGGTAAGCGCTTCTATGTCGAATGTAGCCTCGGTAAAATCTAAAAAAATCTAAAAAATCTAAAAGGACACCCACTCATAGTTATGAAAATCTAAAAGGACACCCACTCATAGTTATGGCCATCAGAAAATGGGGCTTGTGGCGAAACCGGGTTCAGTTATCTTCGTAATTGGTGTGATGATAAGAGCAGGGGCTAACTAAAGGGGTGTTAAAGCCGTTTATACTTAGGTGTGATACTGAAATTGGGCGTACTGGTAGGTTCTAGCTACGTAAAAGAAAGGGTTTGTTCTGCCCAGGGCGTATTACTGATTAACCGCCTTCAAACAGTATCTTGCAGTTGTCTATGCCGGGGATGCGGCGGTAATTCAGGCGCTCACAGGCGCGTTTTAAGTATTTTAGCGTACCAATAACACGGCCAAAAGCGCCCTTCAAACTGAGTTCTGAGGGTGAGCCAATTATCGGCGCTGATGTTCAAGCGGGTGAGGATTGGGGGTATGTTCTTGTCGATAGCACCGCGCTCTTACCCTCCGATTAAAGGCCGACAAGTAGGTGTTGCACGTGACTAATAGATCTTCTTTGATTTGCGAGAAAAGTGATGCTGTTGTTTTGATGGGCTTAGGTCGCATATGGGCGCACCTTTCGGCACTCATTTTATTTGGCTTTATCGTTAACAAAGGCCTTCATGCTGACGAAGCGGGGCCAGACTACCTGAAGAATGATGCAAGCCATTCGCCGCTAGAAGCTGATTTTAAGGTGTCGCCTTTTTTTGAAGATCAACACTGGGAATTACACCTGCGTTCTTATCTTCTCGACCGAAACACAGACAATGCGGATGATAAACAAGCCCTGGCAGTGGGTGGCTGGTTAAGCTGGACATCGGGCTATTGGCGGGATTTAATTCAATTTAGTGCCACTGCGTATGCCTCACAAAAAGTTGTGGGCGACGACAATAAAGACGGTACAGGCTTGCTGCAAGATGGACAAAAAAGTTACGGCGGATTTTCAAATATTTACGCCAAGGTAAAACTGGGTGCTAACGCCATGTTGCGTTTGGGGCGCTTTGAAATAAATGCACCCTATATCAATAAGGGGGATGTTCGGATGATACCCAATAGCTTTCAGGGTGCTGGCTTCACTCATAAATTCAATGAACAGTGGGATATCGGCACTACGTACATCACTCGCATTAAAGACCGTACGAGTACTGACTTTGAAAAAGCCTACGACCATTCTGATATTGATGGTGACGATGGCGTTGCTGCAGTAGGTGTGCGTTATCACGATGCTGCTGGCCACGATGGCGGTATTTATGGCTATTACGCGCCCGATGCGCTCGAGATGGTCTATGCAGAATACAACCATCATCTCGATCTGAGTGAAGATGCCAGGCTGGTTCTATCAGCACAGTACACTCACCAATCTTCAGATGGTGATGAGCTTGGTGGCGACTTTAGCGGCGATCATTACGGCAGCAAACTACTTTGGGAAACCCCTGTGGCGAATGTCACCTTTGCCTATACCTTGTACGATGGTGACAAAATCCGCTCTAACTGGGGGTCTGTTCCCGGTTACACCTCAGTGATGATCAACGACTTTAATCGCAGGGGTGAGAAGGCCTATTTGTTGGGTATCGACAAAGATCTGGCCGTGTGGGGTTTGCCGGGCTGGCATATGGGTACCAACCTGACTACCGGCAATACAGACGATAGTGGTGGCGATGCCAGCCCGGATCAAAGCGAGTGGAACCTGAATATAAAGTACACAGTTCAACAGGGCCCGTTGAATGGCTTGTCTGTATTTTTCCGCCATGTGCAGGTTAATCAGAAAAATTGCACGGGTGCCCGGGATGCAAAAGACATTAGCGCGGTTAGAATTATTACTAATTACAACATACGTTTTTAAAAACAGTCACTGAAATTCTGACGGCTTTAGGAGGCAGCTAGATAGTCCATCAGCTTGCTTCGTCCCGCTGGCCTTCCTCTTCAAATAAAAGCTCACGAATTAAGTAGCCCGATCACTTCGCCAAGGACAAAGGCAGAACTGACGAAGAAGCCAATAATGGGTATCCAGGCGGGAAATACCTTTACATCGACCGGTTGTGGATCTTGTCGCTTAATGCGCCACAGTGCCAGGTTCACTATGGAAAAAATTATCAAAATGATAATCGAGGTCGCTTCGGCAAGCGTAGCGAGACGGCCCATAAGGGCCAGTATCAGAACCAGTGATGAGGCTATCAGTGTTGCAATGAGTGGTGTGCGTGTACGGTGATAGATATGGCTGAACAAGCTGGGGAGTTGGCCCCGCGAGCCCATGCCGTACAAAACACGGGCGGCCATAATTATTTGAATTAAGGCGCCATTAATAATGGCCAGCATACCGACAATGCTGATAATTACCGCTTTTTCGCCAACATGATGCTCGTAGATACTGGCCAGTGGCGCTTCACTCGCGGCAAGTTCAGCAGGCGTTAATGACAATACCGCCGTAACCATTAACAACATATAGATGGCAGTGGTGAAGCCGAGTGTCAGTAGAATTGCACGGGGCAGGTTCCGTTTAACGTCCTTAACTTCTTCGGCGACATCAACCATATCCTCAAAGCCAATAAAGGCATAGAAAGAGAGAACGGCCCCAAAGTAAATACCGCCCCAGCTCGTCATATCAGCAGAGGGAATTAATTCGGGCCAGCGATCGGGTAGCGAGGACAGGCTTTCACCACTGACAGTAATCACTAGCATTAAGCCGCCGATTTCAATTACCGTGATAATACTCGCTATCGTCACTGATTCTGCAATGCCCCATGAGGCGATGCCAGCCAGTAACAGGGTCACGATGGTAATGGCAACAACGCGATCGACACTAATAAACTGGTGTGCATAGCCGACGAAACCATTAACCAGGGCAGCGGCTGAAACCAGTCCCGCAGCAATCACTAGCAGGCCGATAACAGTGGACAGGCGCTCAGAGGCGAATGCTTGTTTGACGTATAAGGCCGCACCCGCCGCACGGGGATAACGGCCACACAACTCAGCAAACGATATTGCCGTAAAGCCTGCCAATAAAGCCGCGATAAAGAATGAGGCAGGGGCGTAGTATCCGGCGACGTTAGCTATTTCGCCAATCAAGGCATAAATTCCAGCGCCAATGGTTGTGCCCAGGCCGTACAGAACCACCATGGGAAGCGTTAGAGTGCGTTTTAGGGTTGTCTGATTTTCCATCGGCTAAAACTCGTTTAAGGTATTAAAAATCTCGCTAGCTTAGTTTTTCTTCGTAATTAACCAGTAGGTAATGCCCAGTGCGAAAACAACGGCGGCAGTACTGTAAATATAGGGTGGTGTTAACTTATCGAAGTCAAAAATAATCACCTTTCTGGCGATTGCCATTAGCGCTGTGGCAATAACCAGGCGCACCGGTATGACATTGGTGCTGAGGTACATGCTGATATTAATAAAGATTTCAATGCCAATTAGCACCGCCAAAAAAGCACCAAAGGTTGCGAAGATGTCATTGATCTGTAAAAAGAAGAAGGGCGGTTCAGTAAGGCGCTGGTATAGAACATAAATAACATCACCAATCCCCCAGACTATGACCAGCACCATCAATACAGCTAGAATCTTGACGGCAACTCGTATAACTCGGTGTAAAAAACGAATGGTGGCATCTTCATGCTCCAGGTGTAGATCATGACCTGGCAAGCGCTCGTCGAGTGCAAACTTGTCTTCTTCCATAATAGCCTCGTTAAATCGATAAGCTAAGTCTATTTGTTTGTGGGTATGTCCCACTTCAGCGTAGTCTGTTGCTGGGTAAATGATATTGCGATGAATCAAACCAAGGGGTTGAAGTTTTTTATGCCACGCACTTGAGGTGCCAGGCCTTTGGCAGCGCGCTAGCATCGGCGCAGGGCTGCGTATTCCCTATTAAACGCAGACCTTCTGATGTTGCTTTGGTTTTTATTGGGACAGGTCTTATCCGGCGCCCAATTCTATAGACAGCTTTAGCTCTGTTTTTTATCAACCGCCACACAAACCTGGTACTACCGGGCCGTTATTGACAGGGTTTGTAATGGCTTTTTTGTCACGGAATTTACTATGGCTGAGAAAATGCGAGACTTCGTCATCCCTTATGATAAAGGGGAGAGCTCGTCTGTTTATTTTGGCCCATCAAGGGGCAGCCCTATCCGAGCGCGGCCCTCTTGGCTTTTTATTGAAAAATCAGTACCCGAAAATTCGCTCCCTTCAGGCCCACATAAGAAAGCGACGGCTTCCGCGGCCCATTCTGCAGGTATGTGTGCCGACCAATCGAGATTACTTACCACATTGATTTTGGCCTTGCGGATACTCGCCATCATGTCCGTTGCCACAGTACCGGGGGACAAGCCCGCAATCTGGATATTGTTCGCATGTAATTCACGATGAGCTACTTCGGTGAGTTTTTTCACTGCTGCTTTTGTTGAGCAGTAATGGCTCCACCCGGGTAAAGCACTGTTGGCCGCTCCGGAACTCATATTCACAATGCTACCCCCGCCAGCCTTGAGCATATGGGGCAAGGTCGCGCGCATGCCGTGGTAGACACCTTTGTAATTGATATCGGCAGCCAGGCCCCATTGTGCTGGATCGCTATCAATAAGGTGGGCCAAGGGCTCGATAACCCCGGCATTGTTAATTAAATAATCAATCTGGCCCGTCAATTCCAGGCAGCTATCCACGGCTCGCTCTACCGCTTGATAATCCGTGACATCACATTTTACCGCGTGGGCACTCCCCCCCTGTATATTAATATCTTGTGCGGCGCTAGCAATGAGCTCATATGTACGAGCGGCGAGCACCGTCGTAGCACCATACTGCGCCAGCTTTTGCGCTGTGGCTAAGCCTATGCCCCGGCTTGCGCCCATGATAAGAGCGGTTTTACCCTTGAAATTAAGTGCTTGTAACATCGCTGTACTCCTTTAATGTTTGAGTTTATGCCGCTGTGTGTTGCTTTTTCGTTAGTAAGGCTTGCTGAGTAAAGGCAGTGCTTCCTGCAGGCCGAGAAAGCTGAATAGTTCAAAACGCAAAACGTCAGTGCTCTCATTGGCTGTCGGTGCAATCAGTAACCGCAGCGGCCTTGCCGACCAATATCCGATGGCAATATCTTGACACTTCATGCTGTTTAATGAGCTAGGCATTACCGCGTGCATGTGGGCTAAGGTCTAAAGGCAACAAATGCGTACATCGATCCAGCCCAGCTAAAGGCTGGTGGTGTGAAAAGCATCATATTGAAGTCAAGTTGTTCAATAAATAGACTTGAATGCAAATCATTCGTGCGGATAATGCATGAATGAACCTGAATCACGTCAAATTATTTGTAGCAGTTTACCGAGCGGGGAGTTTTACCTCCGTCGCAAAAGACCTCAACGTGGTGGCTTCATCGGTGTCTCGAGCCATTGCGACCTTGGAGGGGCAATTAGAGACTCGTCTCTTTCAGCGGACGACGCGAACCCTGACACCAACACAGGCGGGCGAACGTTACTTTCAGCGAGTTGAGGCACTCGTTGAAGAATTTGACCTTGTTCACCAAGAGGTGATGGACCACTCACTGAAGCCATCCGGCACCTTGAGGGTAACGGCATCAATATCATTCGCTCAGATTGTTATTACCCCCTTGCTTAAAGAATTCTGTGAAAGGTACCCAGATATCCATCTTGAGCTGAGCTTGTCCGACGCTCGTACTGACATTGTTGCGGAACAATTTGATGTGGCTATTCGCCATGGCGTGCTGCCTGATAGTAGCCTGGTGGCAAGGAGGCTTGTGGATGTCAATTATCTCCTGGCGGCAAGCCCGCAGTATCTTCAACAGACAACGCCTGTCTTGGCTCCCAAAGACATAGAGGGACATTCACTGGTCACTTTTACCTACCCCGAGTTCAATTCAGCGTGGCATTTTCGCTGCAATGGTGAGGTCGATGATATTCCCATTAAACCGACCTTAAGCCTGACAACCGCGTCAGCGATTAAAGAATGTGTAATAAATGGCATGGGCATAACGATGCTTGCCGACTGGTCAATCAAAGAAGAGCTCAGCGATGGGCGCTTAGAACAGATATTGCCTGAGTGGGATATTGCCGGCGCTAATGCTGACAGCGCTATTTGGCTCGTTTACCCCTCGCGGGCGTTTATCCCCGCCAAGACAGCGGCCTTTGCGAATTTTCTCTTAAGTAAGCTTTGATGCTATAGATGAGCCAGGCCATTTTGTTCAGGGCAGTCCAGGCGCATTGCGGCGTGCTATGCAGTACATCGAGCCTCGTGTGGCGAATGACTTCACCAGTGTTTCCCTCTAGTGCCACTTACCCGTAAAATCACCTCTTTTACTAACACGGAGCATGCAGTTACATGGGCAGAGCGTATCAGAATCGCAAAGACTCGATGGCCAAAACCTCTGATATGAAGGCCAAGGTGTATAGCCGCTACGGTCGTGAAATTTATGTCAGCGCAAAATCAGGGGGCACCGACCCCAGCGGTAATTTAACCCTGCGTAGCTTAATCGACCGGGCTAAAAAAGATCAGGTCCCCGGCCATGTGATTGACAAGGCGATTGAAAAAGCCAAAGGCGGGGCGGGTGAAGATTATTCGCCGGCACGCTATGAGGGTTACGGCCCCGGTGGCAGCATGGCGATCATTGAGTGCTTGACCGACAATCCCAACCGCACCTTCGGTGATGTCCGCCAGGCGTTTACCAAAACCAAATGTAAAATTGGCACCCAGGGCAGTGTCAGCCACATGTTCGACCATCTGGCCATCTTCGTTTTCAAGCACGATGACGAAGACGCGGTACTCGAAGCCTTGATGGAGGCAGACGTCGATATCACCGATATCGAAAATGAGGCCGGTCAAATATCGGTATTTACCGCCACCAGCGACTACTTCAAGGCCAAGCAAACCCTGCTAGACAGCTTTGGTGATATTGATTTCGAACTGGATGAAATACAGTTTATGGCCCATGCCTACCAGACATTGAGCGGTGACGACGTCGAGCTGTTCGAGAAATTCCTTGCCATGCTCGACGAACTGGATGACGTGCAAAGGGTTTTTCACAATATTGAACAGGCCTAGGCTAACCACTAGAGATTGGTACTATTGAAGATGCAATCAGACCCGAAAAAACTCGTCGAAAAAAACCAGAACCTAACTCACTCCGAATTAATGAAGGTGATCTCACATGTTCAGCGAGAGCAGGGCGAGTGGGTTTTGCACACGGTCATGGTAGAGGGTTGCGAAGTGCCCTTTAAATTCAAGCGCCAGGGAAATTACCAAAACTTAAAAGGTGCTCGCGTGAATATGACCTATTACCCAGAACAGGAAACGGTCGCGGGCATCGCTTTTGAGGTGATGAAGGTTGTACGTATTAAAAGAGGGTGATCTAAGTCCTTGTTTAATTTTATGGTAATGGAAGAGCTGACTCTCGTGATCCGGCGGTGCGTTTTGTAATACATTTTGCTCTAAGCCTTTTGTATCAGGCTATTGTTGCTTGTGCTCCTGAAGAGCATCGGAAAGCTCTTCATCAAAAACAAATTCTTCAATCAGATTATCAACGGCTTTGCCCATCACTTCAGTCCATGTTTTTTCTAAGCCGCCAGCAGTTTCTTTTTTATGCGAGCCGGTATAAACCGAAGAATAAATGGTCTCGTTAGTTAGTGTGTCAATGAAACTCAAAGTGCATTGTATGTCGCCTGTGAATTCTACTGTCCAAAAATTCATGTCTGTTTCAAACCAAAACCGATCAACACTACCCGAAATGTGAATAGGTGCACCTTCTGAAATAGAGTGCCCGTTGTCGTCAATAGCATCTGTTAAGGCGGCTTGAATAATATTCTGAACGGGCTGTTCTGTGCTTATGTCGGCAGTATGTTGCCCAAAGCCATTCTTTTTCCATCCGATACGCTGCTTGTCTAGCCGGCGATCCTCAATGCTCGGCGAAACAAACGTAAGCATTTCAACCTCGCTAACAGGTCCGATAATATTGGCCCCGCTATTGTGCTTTACTGGCAAAGTTGCATCGGTAAAAGCACAGGCCTGAATAAAAGCCACTAAGATGATAAAAGTTATTTTATACATTAACTAAACCTCATTATTGTAGATGATTTTATTGGCAACACGTTTTGCGGCCTTTGTAAGGGCCGCTTGCAAACCAGTGTTTAAAAACATTTTATTAGAAGAAAGGTCCTCATAACTCCGCCTATCTCTGCTCGTGATATAAAAGTTCTTTTTCTTGCCCTCGGTCTCTCTTTTGTCTAAATTTGTTAATGTTGCATTGAAATCCACGTAGGCAGACATAAGCATTGTCGAGGTGTCAATAATTTTGAATCCATAATTATCTGGATATATTTTAAGTATTAGACCTTCAGATAATTTTTCCTCGCTATCAATCCATTCGGCCTCGAAATTTCTCGATTCAAGCTTGTTGTTAAGAGTATCCAGGAAATATTCTTTCCAAGAATTGTTCTCTATCATAGGCTGAATCTCATCGGTCTTACTTTCGTCCTTGCTGGACTCAATGCCCGCTTGAATGCCGGCACCAATTAAACCTGCAATCGCAACCCCGGTTGCATTGGATGTTGCACGATGATATATGACTTCAAATTCGGCTTTACCTATAACATCAATATAAATTACCGTTTTTTCTGATGCGTGTAAAAAACTACCAGATAAGGTGATTGCTAGTAATAGAGTTATTGTGGGAATGAATTTCATGGATGGTTCTCAACTTCGGTTAAGTGGATGTTGCATGACGCATGACGCCCGGCTAAGCCGCCGAAACGAAGTTGTCTGTTTTGTGCCAGCGTAGTGATAGAGCTTAAAACAACCAGCGTAGTGGAGGTCGGTTTGAGGCTTATGTTAGCTTACTCTGATGCTAAATATCTAGCATAACAACACCTCCCGTCCAGTAGTCCTTTAGTGATTAAAATCTAAAAAAAATCTAAAAAAATCTAAAAGGACACCCACTCACAGTTATGGCCATCAGAAAATGGGGCTTGTGGCGAAACCGGGTTTAGTTATCTTCGTAATTGGTGTGATGATAAGAGCAGGGGCTAACTAAAGGGGTGTTAAAGCCGTTTATACTTAGGTGTGATACTGAAATTGGGCGTACTGGTAGGTTCTAGCTACGTAAAAGAAAGGGTTTGTTCTGCCCAGGGCGTATTACTGATTAACCGCCTTCAAACAGTATCTTGCAGTTGTCTATGCCGGGGATGCGGCGGTAATTCAGGCGCTCACAGGCGCGTTTTAAGTATTTTAGCGTACCAATAACACGGCCAAAAGCGCCCCTCAAACTGAGTGCTGAGGGTGAGCCAGTTATCGGCGCTGATGTTCAGGCAGGTGAGGATAGGGGGTATGTTCTTGTCGATAGCACCGCGCTTATCGGCACGAACGATACGGCCCGTCCAGTCGACCAGTTCGAGATAATCGCTAAGACGGCAGGGGAGTCCATCCGGCATGTTTTGTCGGGGATTGCCGGCAAAACGCATGAGGCACTTTTCTTGTTGCACCGGCCCGTGCACTGATCTTCTTTATTGACCTGGCGGGCGATACCCTCATTAATTAGGCGCATAAACCAGCTAATATCCTGTAAACGCTGTCGCCACTCCTTGATAACACCCTCTAAGGCATCTTGTTCTGCCTTGAGCAACATCTCACCGCGACCATAGCGCTGACTCAACAGGTTTCCTTTAAAAAGCTGGTGCCAGCGCTCAATCAGCGTAAGATCGCTCAATTGCTCTGCTTGGGCGCATTAATATGCAGCACCACATGGTAGTGATTCGACATCACGGCATAGGCCGCAACATCGATGCAAAAGACCTGCGCCAGTACGAGTAATTTATCTTCGACCCATCCACGGCGGTGTTCAAAACTCTCGCCACAGAGAAAGGCCCTGCGTACACAGTGCGAAACGCAGTGGTAGTAGGGGGTTGCCTCGAGTGAGACTTGCTGACTTCTGGCCCTAGTCATGGCTATCCATTAGTAATTACTTGCGATTCTATTATGCTCAAAGCTGTGTATTTCTCTCTGTATTTCGTATTTCTCTTTTTCTGTATTTCTTGTATTTCGGTTGGTTAGGCTTATAGCGCCTTCGGCTTCCATAGTATTTCCTTGCGGTTCGGCGATTGATAAATCCCCGTGGTCTTACTCAAGAAACTAGCTTCCGCGCCTTCTTCAAAGGCGTAGGGCCTAAAGTATGAGCGATTTCTATTGGACGTAGAGCTAGCTGCTTTTAATTTTTAGGACTTAAAAGAGAGGCTTTGACTGTACAGATGTACAGTGGCTCTTATCGATAATCATTTTATATTGATTTGTGGCTACCATCGCACAGGGGTTGCGAGGCTGTTTGTTTGCAGCCGCAAAAGAAAACCTTTTTAGATTCTCTGGCCTCATATTTTAAGGGCGTGAAATCTGTGCCTTTATGAGAACCATCGCAAAAGGGTTGCGATTGACTTTCACCACAGGTACACCAGAAATAGGATTTCCCCGCTACAACTTCAACGGCATAAGGTGTATCAGATGCTCTTTTTGGATGGCTCATTTTGTACCTCCTTGGCTATCGTTTAAAATGGTATTACCCGCGAACGCTAGATAGCGATTTAGACGCGCATGTCACCCTATTATTGTATTAGCAATGTTGGGACTCGGTGCTGATTTCTGGCATCTCGGTGATGCGTATTATTGTGTTCATCAATGCCGTTAAATACCTACAAACAGACTGATTTTTTATTGTCCAGGTCTTTGGCCTAAGTACAGTCAACTTCGATTCACGCCAAGACGCGCTTCATGCTAGTCTTATTCCCGCTATATGCTCGCGCTTATATTCCGCCTATTACTTACGCTGGTCAACCAATACTACTCGTCGCCTGAGGTGGCTTATATACCGCCATCAGAAGGCAGAAAAAAGGGTTCAGTCAGACGGTATTCAGAGGCTTTTTGTAGGGCTTTTCTGTTAAACGAAGCGATATCCGAACCCCTTTATATGACATAAAGGGATACTGCTCTTTAGTCGTGGCCAGCGGGGCTGTCGATGACCTGTAGGAAGAAAGCGAATAGCATTTGTAACTGTGTGGATACTCTATCGGGCGTCAGTTTAATCCACGTGTGAAGATTCAGTTTCTGTCTATACTGATTTAAAGCTGCGCCACCTTGACCCTGGCTTAGCTTTATACCGCATATGTTACCAGGAGTTATATGGGGGTACAGGCCGTGAATAGAGACAATCCAGGCATCAAAACACAAGGCACAAAAATCAAAGCGGCAGGGCAAATAGTAGCGGTGTTGGCTCTGCTCATACCTTCTCATAGTTTTTCCGATCCTCACAGTATTTATGGTGACCTCAGATATTCACTGAACAATGTGAACGTAACAAGCAGCAATCTTCGAACCGAGAATAATGCTTCTCGTCTTGGTGTTAAGGGCAGTTTTGATGTTTCATCAGCTGTGAGTTTTATTTATCATGCAGAAACTGGCTTGAATATTGATTCTAATGCCAATGTCTTTAGTGAACGTTTTTACTATGGCGGTATTAAGGGCTCGCTGGGTAAATTTGTTTACGGCAGAATATCGACACCCTACAAAATGGCTGGCTTAAAGATCGCCCCCTTTTATGATACGTCAGTGGGTGTGGGCTTTGCCGGAGCCACCTTTGGGCTTTCTGGCTTAACCAATGGCTGGAGCGATAATGCCCTGGCTTTTTCCAGTGCCACTTATGGTGGTTTGAGTTTCAACGCGGGACTGTATGTCGACGATAGTGATTACAGCAATCATGATACTAATCTTGGCTTTACTTTTGCCAATAAAAACGTCACGGCAGGGCTACAATATTTAGATATTGATGATACCGGCCTCGTTGCGAATAGTCGCCCTGACAGCAAGGCTGTTAGAGGCCATGTTAAATACACCGCAGGGGCCTGGGGCATTGCGGCATCACTCGAAAGTATTGATGTAAACTCGGGCAGTGATCAGGAATACATTTATGTCTCAACTACCTATCAACTCTCTGAAAAGCTTAAGCTGGCCGCTTCTTTGGGGTCGATTTCCAAGGTAAGTGACAGCAAAAATGGCGATGCCATTAACCTTGGCATTTTTTACCAGGTCTTTAAAAAAACCAATATTTCCTTCCTCTTCAGTGAGGTTGACCTTGATAAACGCAATAATAGAAATACCCTTGCTATAGCAATTAGCCAAAAATTCACATGGACCAAAGAATAAAAGAATAACTGGCTTGATTAGAAATGAGGGCTCTGGTCAGGCGGATGAATTGAAGCTGTGGTGTGGATTAGGATGCTTGTTCAATCTTATGGTAAGGCGTGGTTTTCCCTGTTCTTAGTAATACCCTCTTTAGCGCCATGTGAGACCAGTGCCCCATTAATGGTGTGCCCACTCTTGTCAGTTATATCACTGGGGCTGCTCCCTGCGGCAACCTAAGCCTGAACAGCTTAATAGACTGGGCTGAAGGATCAGCTCGCTGGCCATACTAAAGGGCACTTATCCCATTATGGACCCCGTTATGCGCCCTATGTTTTCTTGGTGATTAACCAGTAGGTAATGCCCAATGCGAATACAACGGCAGCTGTGCTGTAAATATAGGGTGGTGTTAACTTGTCGAAGTCAAAAATAATCACCTTTCTGGCGATTGCCATTAGTGCCGTGGCAATAACCAGGCGTACCGGTATGACATTGGTGCTGAGGTACATGCTGATATTGATGAATATTTCAATGCCAATTAGCACCGCCAAAAAAGCACCGAATGTTGCGAAGATGTCATTGATCTGTAAAAAGAAGAAAGGCGGCTCGATAAGGCGCTGGTATAGAACATAAATAACATCACCAATACCCCAGACTATGACCAGTACCATCAGTATCGCGAGAACCTTGACGGCAATCCGTATCACCCGGTGTAAAAAACGAATGGTGGCATCTTCATGCTCCAGGTGCAGATCATGACCTGGCAAGAGTTCGTCGAGTGCAAACTTGTCTTTTTCCATAATAGCCTCGTTAAATCAATAAGCTAAGTCTATTTATGTGCGGGTGTGATTCAGTTTAGAGTAGCCTGTTGCGGGGGCAAATGATATTGAGATGGGTCATGATTCAGGGCTTGAGCTTTTGTGTGTTTCGGCGATGGGCTACGATATTTTCCTATTAAAAGAACCGCTTTCTGATGCCGTTTTCTCCTTTAATTAGACGGGTCTTTTCATGCTCCAAATTTTGAAGACAGTGTTCGGCTTTGTTGTTTATCACCTGTACAAAAACCGGGTACTGCCGGGTCGCTATTGACAGGGTTTGTAATGGCTTTTTTGTTACGGAATTTACCATGATTGAGAAAATGGGAGACCTCGTCGATGACCTCATCATCCTTCATCATAAAGGGATGATTGACGGGCATGGCAATAAAGCCGCACATTCCCTCTGCCTTCGTGCCTTCCACGGTTACCTTGCCGTCGTCAGTGTTGGGTAAAAAGCCAGATAATAAAAGATTGATTGACTGTGTTCCTGCAATAATTCCAAGCTCAAAATTTATCGGTCCCAGGTTTTTTGGGGCATCAATAGCATGCGTACCAAGCTGCATACCGGCAGGGCCGTTGATTAACTCAAAGCCCGCTACATTCTTTAGCTTATCGACAACCTCACTGCCCTGATTGGGTGGGCCTAGCATAACAACTCGCTTCAAGTTACCGAGACTATGGTTTTTATAATATTGACGAACCAGGATGCCCCCTAGAGAATGGGTGACAAAATGTAGCGGTGTTGCGCCATGACTTTTGCACTGATACAAACCCTTATTCACCGCTATTTCTGCCAATTCACTAATCGAGCGTTTGGTCGAAGGGTAATCAATATTGGCCACGAAATAGCCAGCTGTTGACAGCTTTCTCTCCATTTCATCCATCGAGCTAGAAGACCTGGTAAGGCCGTGAAGTAGCACGACGCAGGGTTTCGCCAGAGAAGCGCTGGAGAATAGAGACATTATAATCAGCAGCAGGATGATTTGTTTTTTCATTGTCTTATTATAAAGCGCTTATCGGAAAATGAATATCTTGCGCCTGGCTGTATAAGTACCTTTTCAGGCTCAGATTTTGGCAAATCGTGTTTTCTACCATGCCGTAACAAGCAGGGTTGGGGCCTTGCTCATAGTATGTTGAGGTGGCTGTCAGCAGTGTTTCCCTCTAGTGCCACTTACCCGTAAAATCACCTCTTTTACTAACACGGAGCATGCAGTTACATGGGCAGAGCGTATCAGAATCGCAAAGACTCGATGGCCAAAACCTCTGATATGAAGGCCAAGGTGTATAGCCGCTACGGTCGTGAAATTTATGTCAGCGCAAAATCAGGGGGCACCGACCCCAGCGGTAATTTAACCCTGCGTAGCTTAATCGACCGGGCTAAAAAAGATCAGGTCCCCGGCCATGTGATTGACAAGGCGATTGAAAAAGCCAAAGGCGGGGCGGGTGAAGATTATTCGCCGGCACGCTATGAGGGTTACGGCCCCGGTGGCAGCATGGCGATCATTGAGTGCTTGACCGACAATCCCAACCGCACCTTCGGTGATGTCCGCCAGGCGTTTACCAAAACCAAATGTAAAATTGGCACCCAGGGCAGTGTCAGCCACATGTTCGACCATCTGGCCATCTTCGTTTTCAAGCACGATGACGAAGACGCGGTACTCGAAGCCTTGATGGAGGCAGACGTCGATATCACCGATATCGAAAATGAGGCCGGTCAAATATCGGTATTTACCGCCACCAGCGACTACTTCAAGGCCAAGCAAACCCTGCTAGACAGCTTTGGTGATATTGATTTCGAACTGGATGAAATACAGTTTATGGCCCATGCCTACCAGACATTGAGCGGTGACGACGTCGAGCTGTTCGAGAAATTCCTTGCCATGCTCGACGAACTGGATGACGTGCAAAGGGTTTTTCACAATATTGAACAGGCCTAGGCTAACCACTAGAGATTGGTACTATTGAAGATGCAATCAGACCCGAAAAAACTCGTCGAAAAAAACCAGAACCTAACTCACTCCGAATTAATGAAGGTGATCTCACATGTTCAGCGAGAGCAGGGCGAGTGGGTTTTGCACACGGTCATGGTAGAGGGTTGCGAAGTGCCCTTTAAATTCAAGCGCCAGGGAAATTACCAAAACTTAAAAGGTGCTCGCGTGAATATGACCTATTACCCAGAACAGGAAACGGTCGCGGGCATCGCTTTTGAGGTGATGAAAGTCGTGCGTATTAAAAAAGGATGATTTAGGGGCTTATTTGAAGGCCTTCATTATTGAATTGAATGCTCAGCCCTTTCAGCATGGCGGAACTCAAATGGCATAATTGCAGCGAAAAACCATCAAGAGTGTTAAAGGGCTAGCTCCTTAAGCTCCTTGCTGACTTCTTATCATCAGCTGACTTCAAGGTGGTCATGTGAGAAGTTGGCCGCTCAATAATGCGTGCCATCCTCCTAGGGTCCAATCATTATCATTAAGGTGCGTTGTTTGCTGACCAGAGATTACGATACTAACACGACTGTGGCGTAGTATGATTCCTGCCTGTAGGTTACTTAACATCTAAGAAAACCTTACTTTATTAATTGTTAATAACCTATTTGAAGAGAGAGATAGATGAAACTTATAGCTATGGCACTTACGGGATTTATAGTTATAGCGATTTCAGCGTGTGTTTCCAACGAGAGGAGACGATCTGATCACGTTCCCCCAGCACTAGCAGCCAATTATTGTGAAGACCCTAATGCGGGTTATGAAATTGGCCGCTATCTTGCAAAGAACGACTACCCCCTTGTTCGGGCAGATATGATCGATAAATGCTCCGGAGAAAAACAAAAGAAATCTGCAGATGCCTATCATGCCGGGGTAGCAAAGGGAAAAATTGAATTTAAATGCAACCCGCAAAAAGGGCTGCTACGGGGTCAAGAAAATGCACTCGTACAGAAAGCGGCAAATCCACGAGCATACTGTGATGACGACCAGTTAGGGGAAGCATTTACAGCGGCTTACGACACTGGTTACCGTAACGGAATCGAACAGCGCTGTAATTTGGCAATTTCGGCAACTGAAACACAAGGGCGTGAAGAGGGCGTTTCAGGAAGGCAGCAATTAGGCGTGGATCCGCAAACCATGCAGCGTTGCCCTGCTATCCGACAGCATGAAGTTCAACGCGCCTATGCGCGTGGTATAGACGGGGGTAAATTTGAGGCTTGCGCGAATGAAATTGGTGCCGCTTCTTCACAGGGACTCAAGGATGGTATCGATGGTCGTCGATCGACTCCGACTTCGAGGCGCTGCCCGAAAAACCGACAACCCGAAATTAATAGGGCTTATTCAAGCGGGTATGCAAGAGGAGATGCGATAGCATGCAGTGAGGAAATTGCTAAGGCGCAGAAGCAGGGGCTAAACGACGGTTATAGAAATAGACACCCAATTGTTCCTACCATGGTTCGCTGTGGCCAGCCAAGGCTGAGGGATATCGAGCTTGGGTATTCCGAAGGGTTCGCAAGTGGTGCGCGAGATGCGTGCCAAGACGAATTAAGTGAGGCCCTCCAGGTAGGTCGGCGCGACGCTGCTGCGGGCAAAGCGGCATACCCGCCAGCGATGAAACGTTGTGGACAGGAGGTCGCTGCGGCTTTTGGGCAGGCCTATTCCGATGGTTATTATAAAATAAAAGAAGCCAATATGATGGCCGCTTGTCCAGCGGAGAACGAGGCATATAATCGCGGTGTTAACGATGCCTTAGATAACAATGAAATGTCTACGATTCAAATGAGTCTCGACTGTTCCGGAAAGTTCAGAGATATTGCCAGGCAGGCTTACCGTGAAGGGGTTGAAGAGGGGAAGAGGAAAAGGCAGTTATTCATTGCCCAGGAAGATAACGCCCGATTACTCAGACTTGAGGAGCAGAAAGTACGCCAAGAGGATGAGCGCTTACGCCAAAGTGAAAATCAAGCTGCACAAAACTATGTTATTGAGCAACAACGGATTTCGGCAAATTTAGAAGCTTCGCGAAATGCTGCCGAGATGCAGGCGCTTGCAATAAAGTCTCAAGCTGGACCGCAGGCTACAAATTCTCAGCAAGGGAATTTTCAACAAGGGAGTTCTCAGAACAACCAGCCCACCGAACCAGCGGTTTTCTCAGTTCCAATTCACCTGAAATCCCAGGATAAGCAATGGAAGATCAATGGAACATCTAACAACCAATATGTGAAAATTCACTTTGCTCCGAAAGCAGTTGCGTACAGCGACAACGGAATATCCTATATTGCGATCGAAACTCATGGTTCCTTCGTCGATGTAGCACAGGGCTTTAAGAACAAGAAGAGAAACAAGGGGTGGTACATAAAGGGCCTTAAGGTGTCTATTACCACTCCACAAAGAGGTTTTAAACTGCATTCGAAGTACCCGGACACGGCTATGGGATCAAGCAGTGTGTCACGCAGCCAAGGGTGGAGCGCAACTGGTGGCGCGAATCTCGGAATCTCAGCAATGTCACAGGGTTTGAATGCGAGCTATAGTCGCAGTGGCAGTACCAGTACGGGAAGACAGGTGAACGATTTGAATTTTATTCCTGTACTTGTAAATAACGGCATTGGATTTGGATGGACGGTTGAGCTTTGTAATGCGGCAGACGCAACGGGCAAAGAAGGAGGTGAGTGTGCTGTGAACAGCTCACAAGACCTGGCTGTCAAAATCCCTGGTGATGGTATGGGCGTGCGAGATTTACCGGCTGCGGCGAAGGGGCACTTTGACGCGATGAACTTTGTCGTTATTTTTGAAACAGATGGCGAATACACAGGAGCTTTCGAGTTTGATTTTACGGTCGACGTAACCCTAGAGAAGACATGGTATACAAGCGAAAGGATAAGAGCTCAAAAAGCGAAATCGGATAAAAATGAGGGTCTGTTTACTCGAACCGGACAGCTTTTTGAGAGTGGTGCAGAGACTGTCGGAGGTGCCTGGGCAGAAGTAGCACAGGAGAGGGAGTGGAAGCTCCATAGCGGCATTCGAAAAACCAGTTTCAGCTTCACTCGCAGGACTGATAAAATTGAGCTTAAATCAAACCATAATTAAAGAAAAAGCTTAGGCCCTTGCTATCTGCTTGGCTCAATTCACTGAACCCGTATTTTTGTGTGCGGGTTGATGTTGACCAAGCTAAACCTGCGTTTATAGAATAGTGATTTGCGCTAAGTTGTTTATTAGCCATTAAAACTGATCATTGCGATTAGTTGAGTGCTTGTGAAAAAAAATGGAGGTCAGTAATGTTGGCATTGAAATTGTGGAGAAAAAAATTACCGTGCGTGAGTCTATGTATGGGAATAGTTTTCTTTTTGGGGTCGATCTCATTGGCGCACTCCGGGCCGAAGCCTGGGAAACCTTCTGGGCCCAAACCATCTATACATAAACCGACAACCGTACTGCCGCAGCCTGGTTCTACAAGTAACGGCGGAGCGCCCAAAGGTGGTCAAGCAACCCCGCGGTATCAAACTTTACCGCTAAAACCTGGAACAGGATATGACCAAGCGCCCCGAGGTGGCCAGGCAACCCCGCGGTATCAAACTTTACCGCTGAAACCCGGAACAGCTTATGACCAAGCGCCTAAAGCGCCTCCGCAGTATCAAACTTTACCGCTGAAACCTGGAACAGCTTATGACCAAGCACCTAAAGCGACCCCGCAGTATCAAACCTTAAGACTGAAACCTGGAACAGCTTATGATCAAGCGCCTAAAGCGCCCCCGCAGTATCAAACCTTAAGACTGAAACCTGGAACAACTTATGACCAAGCGCCTAAAGCGACCCCGCAGTATCAAACCTTAAGACTGAAACCTGGAACAGCTTATGACCAAGCACCTAAAGCGACCCCGCAGTATCAAACCTTAAGGCTAAAACCTGGAACAACTTATGATCAAGCACCCCAAGGTGGTCAGGCAGCCCCGCGCTATCAAACCTTACCGCTGAAACCTGCAACTCAAGTGCCACCGGGAGGTCAAGCGGCATCCCGTTTGCCACCACCTCCCGCTATGAAAATATTTCAGGGTACGTCAAACCCGTCAGATGGAAAGTAACTATTACTTTGGTAAATGGCTTCGAGGGGATGATAGACCCAGATTAAAAAATCTACGCTGCCTCGACGATAGGCTCGTATGGCGGCTTTTACATACCATTTTTTGTATTCCGGCAATGTGATTAGTTGATTGCGCTGAAACCTTTTTTAAATTTTATTAATAACAAAGAGACATTAAGTTTATGAAAAAACCATTACTCGCGATCCTTTTAACTTTGGCGGCAACACTCGTCGGCTGTGCTGGCAACTCGCCTACAGACTACGATTTAGAGGTTGCCAACTATGGCCAATACCCGGACAACTATTTGGAAATTGCGAGTGGATTTATAGCGGCAGATCTTGGGCTTGTATCACCTTTGCCAGCATCATTTTATTCTTGGGGTAAACCCGTTCGCGGCTGGGATGAGGGCTTCGATAGCATCGGCACTAACAATGAAGGGCGCTGGTTTGGATATGTCGTCTGTGCCACCGTAGACCGTGTTTATAGTGGTAGATTTAAACATCCGTCCAATAAAGGAGGTGGCCCCCAGCTAATAAACAAAGTATTTGTATTTCTGTTAATTAATGATGGCGAAGTCCGAGCCCGATCAATGATGTGGCGCAATGGTGAAGTGCGCACCGGTACCGTTATGGGTAACCCTGTCAAAACTTGTAAAAAGAACTTTCCGAATGCAAGGTTTCAAAAGCACAAATTCTAAGAGGGCATTAAAGGCTTAATACCGCCGCCCTTAAGGAAAAAAATTCGTCGAAAAAAAACCAGACCTTAGCCACTCCGAACTAATAAAGCTCACCTCGCATGTACAGCGAGGGCAGGGCGATTGGGTTTTGCAGGCCGTAATGGTAGAGGTCGTGAGCTGCCCTTTAACTTGAAGTACCAGGGTAATTGCCAAAGATTAAAGGGGCCCACGTGAATATGAGCTATTACCCAGAACAGGAACCGGCGGGCATTGCTTTTGAGGTAGTGAAAGTCGTGTGTATCAAAAGAGGGTGATTTAAGGGCTTTTTTGTTTTTTTGGTAAGGAAAGATCAGCCCCGATTTCCCAGCCATTTTTTCAGCTTCCAGACGGCTTAAGGACTCTGCCTCCTTAAGCTCATGAAGCTATTTCTCGTGCTATTTCCTGTAAGTCATTAGTACTAGCAGTTTCAATTGAGCTCGTTCGCACCCCAGTCGCAGTCATCACAGAGATGGGAGTGTCCGTGTTGTTTCAGTACATCCACAATCAGCTGGTACCAGACCTTGTTCGGCTGCCAGATAGAGTCGAGGTCTCGCTTGGCCTCACTCATCGGCACACCGCCATAAATTACCCGGTACAAAAAGCTAAAGCTGGATGCGCGCTTATTAATTTGGCAGTGCAGCAAGGTTTTTAAGGTCTTATTTTTTACCATTACTGCGGCGAAGTCGTCGAAATCACTCGTCCTTGGTCGTTTTAGATCGACGGGGACATGGACGTAATTCATGCCCAGAGAGTTCACCACATAATCTTCAGCCTCTATCGCTGTCTTGCTATTGCTAAAGGCTAGATATATAACTCGCTTAAAACCCGCATCGGCGACATCTTTCAGTTGTGCAGCGCTAGGCTGCCCCGAGCTGGCAAAATAGGGTGAGTATGAGAGGTAGTTATTAATCTGACCTAACTCGGCCGCTGGTAGCGAGTGGGCCTTAGACAATTGAAGGAATAGCAACAAGCAAAATACGGTGGTTTTTTTCATGGCAACATTCCTTTGTCAATAAACTCAGTAATAGCCTGGAAAAATTATCATTAACTTACAAACTTTTATAAGTCGAAATTCCACAGTGGAGATATCAGTTTTGATTGTTGATGACTGTGAAATTGTTCGATTCACTTATTTGCTCTGAAGATCCCCCTTGAGCCAGAGCATGGTGCGGTGATCAGCCGTGCTGCTCGTTTCTAGCGGTGTAAAGGAAAGGCTTTGTTCCGACCGCGTTGCGGATGCCGCGCTAGCCCCCGTCAAACAGCAGCCTGCAGTTTGTGATGCCGGGTATACGTCGGTAGTTCAGGCTTTCACAAGCCCGCTTCAAGTGTTGCAAGGTGCCAATCACACGGCCAAAGCGCCCCTCAAACTGAGTGCTGAGGGTGAACCAGTTGTCGGCAGTGATATTCAAACGGGTGAGGATTGGCGGAATGTTGTGGTCGATAGCACCGCGTTTGTCGCTGCGAACGATGCGCCCCGTCCAGTCGACCAGCTCAAGATAATCGCTCAGCCGGCAGGGGAGCCCTTCTGGCATATCTTGTCGGGGATTGCCGGCAAAGCGCATCAGGCTTTTTTCTTGTTGTTGTGGGTGGTTCAGTTGGTGGGCTGTTTTGGCCCGGATGATACGTTTTTTTACGGAGGTGTGATGCGAAAGTTCCGGGTTTTTCGCCATTTTGGCTCGCAAGGGGTTGAGCTCTACATAGGCCATGCAGGCAAACAGCGCCTGTTCATCCAATAAGGCCTGGGATTTAAAACGGCCCTCCCAGAAGCGGCCCGTACACTGATCTTCTTTATTGGCCTGACGGGCGATACCCTCATTAATTAGGCGCATAAACCAACTAATATCCTGCAAGCGCTGTCGCCACTCCTTGATAACGCTATCTAGGACAGTTTTTTCGGCTTTGAGCAGCTGCTCACCGCGAGAATAGCGCTGACTTAACAGGTTACCCTTAAAGAGCTGATGCCAACGTTCAATCACTGCAATATCACTCAACTGCTCTGCTTGCGGCGCGTTAATATGCAGTACCACATGGTAGTGATTCGACATCACCGCATAGGCGGCGACATCGATACAGAAAACTTCTGCCAGTGCGAGCAATTTATCTTCAACCCAGCCACGACGGTGCTCAAAACTCTCGCCGCAGAGAAAAGCCCTGCGGACACAGCGTGAAACACAGTGATAGTAGGGGGTTGCCTCCAGTGAGACTTGCTGACTTCTGGCCTTGGTCATGGTCATGGCTATCCATTAGTAATAGTAATTACTTGTGGCTCTAGTATGGTCAAGGCTGTGAATCTTACTAAAGACGGATTTGTAGTAAGACTTAAGATGCTGAGTTTATTTGTTTCTAAGAGTGGGTGTCCTAGGTTTTGCCTGACCATGCCAAGCTTTAAGCAAGGTTCTTTCCCGCTTGTCCAAATGCGAATAATGAGCACCCATCTTCCACCTCTTCTACCTCTTCTACCTAGTAGGTTTAGAACACTAAGGATAAAGTGGTGCACTTGATTTTTGAATACGGGCCCTTTAATCTTTCAGCGATGCGAAAATTGGTTCATCTGATTTACGGTGTTTTAAAGAATGAGGTGCCTTTTAATGAAAAGTTCGCTTGATTTTCAAGACGGTATCTGACCCCAGTTTTCCCCAATTTTCGGGGAGGTTCACTCTGACCCCTTAAGCGCAGAGTACCTACGTCTTAATCACCTTTCTTGTGTTTGTGGGGCTTAAGTGATGGCGTATTTCCGGGGGTTTTTTTATTATCCCGTTGACGCCTATCTGGCTTCCCAGTTGATTTAGCAGTTCTTTTTGGACCTGGTTTAATTCCCATAGTTTTCTCTTTTTGTCATGCGGATTAATTTTTTAGTTCTAAATGCTATGGCGGCGAATAGTACTTAACGTACATATAAAGCATATAAAGGGCTCTGATCCCTTAAGTATCACCTTAAGTAGTCGTAAGTCTCGGCTTTTGTAATATCAGGCTTGTTTCATGAGTAAAATTTCTGTAGTCACAAATTGATTGGAACCAATGGTATGTACTTTATGAAGGGCTGGCTGGAATGAAGGGTTTCTGTGATTGACTTCTCCAAGCGTGTATAACCCTAAAGTGTCTATTTCGCATTGAGTTATGGTTAGTCTATGAGAAATGATATCAAGCCAGTTTTCGCGATTTAATTCTAATCGCACCCCTTGGTGGTGTAGGTATCCGCCACGCGAGTTTTCTGCAATGTTCGTTATCAAGTCATCATACTGGTCTTTGATTTTTATCCAAGGTTTTATCTCTAGCGATTCGGACAATGCAATTAATTCTGTTTTTAATTGTTTTGATTCGCAAAAAAAGGCCATTGATGCGCCAAAATAGATCAGCCATTCTTCAAATAATTCAGGTCGTTGGCTAATAGTCCAGAATCGATCAGAAAAAAGAGCGAGAAGCTCTTGAATTATCATGGCGTGTTTTTGTAATTTTTGATACTCGTCAGCTCCGAATCTCTTAAATAAAACACTTTCTAGCTGGTCGTTACTGAGCACCCGCCCAGAATGTCTTGCAAGTGATACGATCTTGTTTTTCTTCGAGTTCATGGTTCCTATTAAGCGAGTTGTAAAGTCTACGCTTAAATGACTGTTGATTGATTTGTATACTGCTAAAACAGAAGAGATAGCTTTATGTAATAAATATACTTTATAAAACTCATGTCGATATAGCGGGGTTTTCAAAACCCAAAAGAGTGTTAAAAACTCTCCGTCATCTATAATTGACGTTGGTAAAGGAATTAGGTTTTTGTCTAGGAGGTTGTACACTTTCATGATGTGTTCTAGATCGGTGCTTGCGGGAATTTGCACATAAACAGCAGAGGTTTGTTCGAAGTTTAGCAATAACCGTCGGCCATTAAAGCGAGCAACTGAAAAAAACAAATCTGGTATCAGGCAGGCCTTAGAGGCTATCGACGCCAGTTTGTTTGGGGAGATATTTGACTGCCGCATTCCTGCTGTGGGGAAGTGGCGTTCAAGGATTACATCCCCCAAGGTTTTTTCTTTTGGATGAATTAATCGAAAAAATATTTCAGGCCGGTCTATAGACATTATTAATATGCTCGTGTTCGTTCAATCCTAAATAAATGGGCTTAGACTCGATTCAACTTAAGCGACTCGCTTTATTTTAATCCCAGCTAAGCGCCCCACCCGTCTGATACTCAATAACCCGAGTCTCAAAAAAGTTCTTCTCCTTCCTTAAATCCATCATCTCCGACATCCACGGAAAGGGGTTCTGTGCACCAGGGTATTGTTCTGAAAGCCCCAGCTGGTTCAAGCGACGGTTGGCAATAAAGTGTAAATACTCTTCCATCATCGCCGCGTTCATACCCAGTACACCACGGGGCATGGTGTCGCGGGCATAGGCGATTTCCAGCTCGGTGCCTTCAATAATCATCTGCGTGGCTTTTTCCTGAAAGGCCTCCGTCCACAAATGGGGGTTTTCCAGTTTGATCTGGTTAATGACGTCGACACCAAAGTTAAGGTGCATCGACTCGTCGCGCAGGATGTATTGGAACTGTTCGGCAACGCCGGTCATTTTATTGCGCCGACCCATGGAGAGAATCTGGCTGAAACCGCAGTAAAAGAAGATGCCTTCGGTGACACAGCAGAAGGCGATGAGGTTGCTGAGCAATTCCTGATCGGTCTCTGGGGTGCCGGTGTTGAAGGTGGGGTCGCAGAGTGCCTGGGTATGCTTAATGGTCCACGCGGCCTTTTTGGCAACGGCGGGCACTTCGCGGTACATATTGAAGATGGCGCCTTCGTCCATGCCCAGTGATTCAACGCAGTACTGGTAGGCGTGGGTGTGAATGGCTTCTTCAAAACTTTGACGCAGCAGGTACTGGCGGCACTCGGGGTTGGTAATTAAGCGATAAACGGCGAGTACCAGATTGTTGGCAACCAGGGAGTCGGCACTGGAGAAGTAGCCCAGTGAGCGTTCGACAATAAGGCGTTCGTCGGCACTGAGACCGTCTTCGCTCTTCCAGGTGGCGACGTCGGCGGTCATGTTGATTTCCTGGGGCATCCAGTGGTTGGCGCAGGCGTCGAGGTATTTCTGCCAGGCCCACTCGTATTTAAAGGGCACTAGCTGGTTGAGGTCGGCGCGGCAGTTGATCATCGCCTTGTCGTCCACTTCAATGCGCGCGGCACCCATCTCCAGCTCGGCAGCACCGGCGGCAATGTCGAGATTGGCGATGCCGGCCTCGGCGCGCTCGGTGGCGGAGAGAGTCGGGTCAATGGCGACTTCGGGGGGCGCTTCTTTGGGAGCCACGGCGGGAGCCGGTGCTTTTGTGGGCGCTGGCGTTGCGGGTGCTACTGCGGCAGGCGCCGTTTGCACTGGGGCGGCGGGGGCTGCAGCGACGGGCTGCTCTTTTTCTTTAATGATGGCCTGCTTAACAGCGGCGGTTTGCTGGGCTGTTGGCGCGGGCTGGCGCACGGGCGTGTCTAGCCCCTGTGTTTGCTTCAGCGCTTCCTGGCGCACGGAGGCGGGAACGTCCTGGGGCTTAAAAGTTTTGATCGGTGCGTCGCTGTCGAAGTCATCCCAACTTAGCATTACTCTTCCTCGGTACTTTTGTCGTTACTGCAATGAATGGTCAGTGCAATGAATAGTTACTGCAATAAATGTTTACTGCAATTCAATAGGGCTTGGTGAGTCACTCTGCCTGCGAGTGGTGCTTACAGGCAAAGTGCTCGGCTACTACTGGCAGGCTTCGCAATCGGGATCATCCAGCGAGCAGGCCTCTGGCACTGGCGCGGGGCCGGCGGCCATGGGCGCTGCACCGGATGACACGGCGTTGAGCTGACCGGTCTGAATGGTCGACTTTTCAGTCGTGGTCGCCGCCAGTGAACGCAGGTAGTAGGTGGTTTTGAGACCGCGAAACCAGGCCATGCGATAGGTCATGTCGAGCTTTTTACCGTTGGCTTCGGCCAGATAAAGGTTGAGGCTCTGCGCCTGGTCGATCCATTTCTGGCGGCGACTGGCGGCATCGACAATCCACTGGGGGCCGACTTCAAAGGCGGTGGCGTACAGGGCCTTGAGGTCGTCGGGAATGCGCTCAACGGGTTGTGCGGAGCCGTCGAAATATTTCAGGTCGTTGGCCATCACCTCGTCCCACAAACCGCGCTCTTTGAGGTCGTGAATCAAATAGGCGTTAACCACGGTGAACTCGCCGGAGAGGTTCGATTTCACGTAGAGGTTTTGATAGGTCGGCTCTATCGACTGGCTGACGCCGGTGATATTGGCGATGGTGGCGGTCGGTGCAATGGCCATGACATTGGAGTTGCGCATGCCCTGGCTTTGCACGGTGGCGCGCAGGCCGTCCCAGTCGAGGGTCTGGCTTTTGTCGACGTCGATGTAGTCACTGCCGCGCTGCTGCTCGAGTAGTTCAAGGGAGTCGATGGGCAAGATGCCCTGGCTCCACAGAGAGCCCGGGAAGCTTTCGTAGCTGCCGCGTTCGGCGGCGAGTTCGGAGGAGGCCTGAATGGCGTAATAGCTGATGGCTTCCATGGAGCGGTCGGCAAATTCCACAGCGGCGTCGGAGGCGTAGGGCACCTTGATTTGATACAGGGCATCTTGAAAGCCCATCAAGCCGAGGCCAACGGGACGATGGCGCATATTCGACTGGCGCGCGGTATCCACCGAGTAGTAGTTGATGTCGATAACATTGTCGAGCATGCGCACGGCGGTGCGCACGGTGCGGCTCAGTTTGTCGGTGTCGAGCTCGCCGTTTTCATCGATATGCTGGGCGAGGTTGACGGAACCGAGGTTACAGACGGCAATTTCTTCATTGGCCTTGGTATTCAGCGTGATTTCGGTACACAGGTTGGAGGAGTGCACCACGCCGACGTGCTGCTGCGGTGAGCGCACGTTGCAGGGGTCTTTAAAGGTCATCCACGGGTGGCCGGTTTCAAACAGCATGCCGAGCATTTTGCGCCACAGGTCCTGGGCGCGAATGGTCTTAAACAGACGCACTTCGCCTTTTTCGGCGAGGGCTTCGTATTCGTTGTAACGCTGCTCGAAGGCGGTGCCGTAGAGGTCGTGCAGGTCGGGCGTGTCGTTGGGCGAGAACAGCGTCCACTGGCCATCTTCAAACACGCGCTTCATAAACAGGTCGGGAATCCAGTTCGCCGAGTTCATGTCGTGGGTGCGGCGGCGGTCGTCACCGGTGTTTTTACGCAGCTCGATAAACTCTTCGATATCGATGTGCCAGGTTTCGAGATAGGCACAGACTGCGCCCTTGCGCTTGCCGCCCTGATTCACCGCCACGGCGGTGTCGTTAACCACTTTCAGGAAGGGGACAACGCCCTGAGACTTGCCGTTGGTGCCCTTAATATAAGCACCGAGGCCGCGCACGGGTGTCCAGTCGTTGCCCAGACCGCCGGCCCATTTGGAGAGCATGGCGTTGTCTTGAATGGCACCGTAAATACCTTCGAGGTCGTCGGGGACGGTGGTCAGGTAGCAGCTCGACAATTGCGGGCGCAGGGTGCCGGCGTTAAATAGGGTCGGCGTTGAACTCATGTAGTCGAAGGACGAGAGCAGGTTGTAGAACTCGATGGCGCGCTCTTCGCGGTTCTCTTCTTTCGCGGCAAGACCCATGGCGACGCGCATAAAGAAGCACTGGGGCAGTTCAAAGCGGGTTTCGTCGCTGTGAATAAAGTAGCGGTCGTAGAGGGTTTGCAGGCCCAGATAGGTGAACTGCAGGTCGCGGTTGGCATGAATCGCCTGACCCATTTTCTCGAGGTCGTAGGTCGCCATATCGGGGGCAATCAGTTCCAGCTCAATACCGGTGTGGATATAGGCCTTGAGGGCGGCGGGGTAGAGACCGACCATTTCATGCTGAGTGGCGGCAGTGGCGACCTTGAGGAAGCTCAGTGCTTCGCTGCGCAGGCCGTCCATCAACAGGCGGGCGGTGGCGTAGGAGTAGTTGGGCTCTTTCTCGACCAGGGTGCGGGCGGTGATCACCAGCGCGGTGTTGACGTCGGCAATGGACACACCGTCGTAGAGATTGCGCAGGGCTTCGCTCAAAATGGCGTCGACCTCGACGTCTTTAAGACCGTCACAGGCTTCGCTCACCACGGTGTGTAGGCGGGCCATGTCGAGGGGGCCATCGCTGCCATCGGCATAGGTGACGCGAATACTGGGGCCGTCGTAATCACTCTGCGTGGCTTGCGCGGGTGTGGCATTGGGTTCGGCGGCGGTGCGCTCCTGAGAGCGTAGCTCGCGGTAAATCACATAGGAGCGGGCGATCTTTTGCTCGCCACTGCGCATTAAGGCCAGTTCAACCTGATCCTGAATATCTTCAATATGCACGGTGCCGCCGGAGGGCATGCGGCGTTTGAAGACCTCGCTGACCTGGGCGTTGAGGGCGTGCACGGTTTCGTGAATGCGGCCCGAGGCGGCTGCGGCAGCGCCTTCCACGGCAAGAAAGGCCTTGGTAATGGCGACGATGATTTTTTCATCGGTGTAGGGCACCACAGAACCGTTGCGTTTGATGACCTTGAGCTGGCCCGGAGCGGTGGCCTGTACGGCGCTGTTTGCGGCCTGAGTGGCGGCCTGTGTTGGTATTTCGACAGCTGCGGGTGGCTGTTGATCCTGTGTTGATGTTTCCATTGTGTTCACCTGCCCTATGAAGGTTTGTTGTTGATGGACGCTGAATTTAAAGCCGCTATTGCGGGTCTGTCCCTTGTCAATATGGGCATCTTGCCACTACGTGAATTTCCCTATTTTTCTGTGGCCTTATTCGGGCCTGACCACAGTTTTCTCTGTCGTTGAATGTTGTTGATGCGTTTTTGACACGGGTCTAAGCCTTTAAGCTGTAAGCAATAACTGTCGCCGTTTTTATTATGTTGAACATGGCTTCCAAGTCGCTTGTCGTGTTGTTGTTAAAGGTCGCAAAGCGTGATTTTTCAAGCTTTTCCACGCTGTGTTAGCGCCATTGTTTGACGCTTTTCAGCCTGGGTGGTTTTTACTAGATATAGTGCTCGCTCCAGATGAGCTACAAGATAGGGTGATTTTAGTGCGAATGCAATACAAGATGTGCTAATTGTTGATTTTTTATGAATAATGATCTGGCTCTGGTTTCGCTAAAAAGCTTGCCGAAATTGAACCTCACCTGACATTGGCTCTGTGTTGATAGTGCTCACTCACGGAGCAGAAAATGACAGCGTTTTTTCTTCGTGCGCAGGAGAGCAAAAAAGGCTTTTAAGGTCTCTCTACTATGCCACTGCAAATATCTGAGCCAGTGTCCAGTGCTGCCGAGCATTGTGGCGCGCAAATTGGGGCGAGACGGGCTTACTGTAGAGTTGGGGCGCTAAAAAGACACCGGGGAGGGCGAGTAAAGGAGGCGCAACTCGAGAGCGCGATGCCAGCAAACGTGCCTTTACAGCAAGGGCGTTTTACACCGATAAATTGAGTAAGCGCAGCATCAGGGCCTTTTGCGCATGCAGGCGATTCTCAGCCTCATCCCAGACTACGGAAATTTGCTCATCTTCCAGTAACTCGGCGCTCACTTCCATGCCGCGATAGGCGGGCAGACAGTGCATAAACAGGGCCTCGTTGGCGGCCAGAGACATCAGCTGGTGATTCACCTGAAAGCCTTTGAACTGCTCAATGCGTCGTTGTTTTTCCTCTTCCTGGCCCATGGAGGCCCAGGTGTCGGTCACCACCAGGTCGGCGCCCTTAACCGCTTCCTGCGGGTTTTGGCTGATGCTGACGCGATCGGCGTGGCGTTGGCTGAGGCTGGCATCGGGTTCAAAGCCTTTGGGGCAGGCAATGCGCAGCTCGAAATCAAATTGTGCGGCGGCATTAATATAGGAGTTACACATATTATTGCCATCGCCCACCCAGGCCACGGTTTTACCGGCGATATCGCCGCGCTTCTCAACATAGGTTTGCATGTCGGCGAGCAGCTGGCAGGGGTGGTAGTCGTCCGTCAGGGCATTGATGACCGGGACTTTGGAGTATTCGGCAAAGGTTTCTATCTTGCTGTGGGCGAAGGTGCGCACCATGACGATGTCGACCATCGAGGAAATCACCCGGGCGCTGTCTTCGATGGGCTCACCGCGACCGAGCTGGGTATCGTTGGGCGACAGGAACAGGGCGCTGCCACCGAGTTGGGCGGTGCCGGCCTCAAAGGAAACGCGGGTGCGGGTCGATGACTTTTCGAAAATCATCGCCAGCACTTTGCCCGACATGGGTGTGCCAGCGCTGTTATTGCGCAGCTGGCTTTTCAGCTTGATCGCATCGGCAATGACGAGGCGCAGCTCGTCGGCGGGCAGGTCGTTAAGGGTTAAAAAGTGCTGAACCGTCATGGCGTCTTCCGTTAGCGGGGCTAGCGCCCACTAAAAAGCGTTGATTAAGGGTGCGAGTATGTCGACCAGTTGCTGGGCTTGCTGATCACTAAATATCAGTGGCGGCAAGAGACGGACAACGTTGCCAGCGGTGACATTAATCAGCAGACCCTGGTCGGCCGCCTGGGCAACCAGTGCGGCGCAGGGCTCGTTCAACTCAATGCCGATCATCAGGCCGCTGCCGCGAATGTCTTTGACCTTGTCGCAATCGGCAAGGGCTGTCTTAAAGGCCTGTAGTAAGTGTGCGCCGAGGTCGCTGGCGCGCTGAGCCAGGTTTTCGCGCTCAATGGTCTCGACGGTGGCCAGTGCTGCGGCACAGGCGATGGGGTTGCCGCCGAAGGTGGAGCCGTGATTGCCGGGCTGCATCAACTGAGCGGCGGGGCCGTGAGTTAAGCAGGCGCCGATGGGCACGCCGTTGCCGAGGCCTTTGGCGATGGTCACCACGTCGGGCAGAATATTGTGCTGCTGGTAGTGAAAGTAGCTGCCGGTACGTCCGTTGGCGGTCTGAATTTCATCCAGCATCAGCAGCCAGCCCTTGGCATCGCAGAGGCTGCGCAACTGCTGTAGGTAGTCGGGGGCGGGGATATTAACGCCGCCCTCGCCCTGTATGGGCTCAACCAGTACGGCGACAATATTCGGGTTGTTTTCACCGATGGCCTGTATCGCGTCGATATCGTTAAACGGGGCGCGAGAAAAACCTCTCACCAGGGGCTCGAAACCCGCGTGGACCTTGCGGTTGCCGGTCGCGGTCAAGGTGGCGAGGGTGCGGCCGTGAAAAGCCAGGTCGGTGACAATAATGGTCGGCAGCTCAATGCCCTGGGCATGACCGTGCAGGCGGGCAATTTTAATCGCCGCTTCGTTGGCCTCGGCACCGGAGTTGGAGAAGAACATATTGCTCATCCCCGACAGGGCGCTGAGCTTATTGGCCAGGGCCTCCTGGGCGGGAATATTGTAAAGATTGGAGCAGTGGACGAGGCTCTTCGCCTGGCTGCTAACGGCGGCAGTAACGGCGGGGTGGGCGTGGCCCAGGCCGCACACGGCAATACCGGCCAGAGCATCGAGGTACTTCTTACCCTGATCGTCCCAGACATAAGCACCTTCACCTTTGACCAGTGTCAGTGCGCGTTGTCCATAAGTGTTCATAAGTGCATTGCTGGTCATGGCTTTCTCTCGAGTCTCTAAATTAGTGCGACGCTATTGTTGGCTGTTATTAAAAGTGTCTGTCTAAAACTCTGTTGCTAGCTATTTTGCCAAATAAAACAGGCGGCTGAGCCGCCCGAAAAAAGCGAAATATATTAATGAGCTTTATAGGCTTTGGCAATGGCTTTGCGAGAATTTTTTGCGACTAATAGGGCGCGGTTGTCCGAGCTGACCCTGTCATTTTCTGGCAGTGTTAATTCAATTGCACAGCAAGGCATTTCATTTCTGCAGGAAAAGGGGTAGAATAACCAAGTGTTTTACTCGGTTATTAATATAGTTAAGAACTATCTCAAGAAAGGTGCTTTAAATGGACGTGCTGGATACTATCCGCGATCAAATCGAAACCAACCCCGTGATTGTCTACATGAAGGGTTCTCCCAATCAGCCACAGTGTGGCTTTTCAGCGCGCACGGTGCAGGCCCTGATGGCTTGCGGTGAGCGCTTTGCTTATGTCGATATTCTCTCTAATCCAGAAATTCGCACCAAGTTACCGGAATATGCCAACTGGCCGACTTTCCCCCAGTTGTGGGTTGCCGGCGAGCTCATCGGTGGTTGCGATATTATCACTGAAATGCATGAAAAAGGTGAGTTGCAGCCCCTGGTTAAAGAGGCGGCATTGCCTGCAGATGAGAGTTAAGCGCTGAGCTAATTGGCTCACAATAAAAAAGCGGGCATTGCCCGCTTTTTTATTGCCTGTTTTTTAGGGCGCCTTCTCTAGATAAAGAGCTTTAAATAAGGAGCCTTAGATTAAGAGCATTTAAGCCAAATGCTACTTAAGACTGCGGGGCTTTCCAGCCGCCCAGTTCACGCCAGCGATTGACGATCTTGCAAAACAGCTCGGCGGTGCGCTCTGCGTCATAAGCTGCGCTATGGGCTTCTTTGTTGCTAAAGGGGATGCCCGCTGCCTGGCAAGCCCGAGCGAGAACCGTTTGCCCGTAGGCTAGTCCGGCGAGGGTGGCCGTGTCGAAGCAGGAAAAAGGGTGGAAGGGGTTGCGCTTAATCTGACTGCGGTTGACGGCGGCATTGACAAAGCCCAGATCAAAGTGAGCGTTGTGGGCGACGATTACCGCACGGGTGCAGTGGTGTTCGCTGATGTTGTGGCGAATGTCCTGGAAGATATCCCGCAGCGCGTCTTTTTCATTCATCGCCTCACGGTCGGGGTCATCGGGGTTGATGCCAGTGAATTCCAGGGCGGCGTCGTCACAGATGGTGTCGGGGTGGGGAATCACATTACGGGCAATGGTTTTATCGCGCACTAACAGCCCCGAGTCATCCATCACCAGCGATACGGCGGCGATTTCTAGCAGGGCGTGTTTGTCGGATTCAAAGCCTCCGGTTTCTACATCGATCACCACGGGCAGGAAGCCGCGAAAGCGTTCGGCAATAAACTCACCGCTGAAGTCATCCATGGAGCCGGCCCCCGGCATACTCATTTCACTGTCCATTTTATTCTCCATCGATGACAGCCCATTGTAGAGTTTCAGAGGCGTAAAAAGGGACCATAGAATCGTTACCAAGTTGTGTACTTGCGGGCAGCTGCCAGGGCGCGCGCCGCAGGGTTAATGTTTGTTGATTGACGGGCAGGCCGTAAAAAGCCGGGCCAAAGCGGCTGGCAAAGCCTTCGAGTTTATCGAGTGCTTCGGCGCGCTCAAAGACTTCGGCATAGAGCTCGATAGCGGCGTGATGGGAGTAACAGCCGGCACAGCCACAGGCGCTTTCTTTTTTGTCTTTAGGGTGGGGAGCCGAGTCGGTGCCCAGAAAAAATTTGGGGCTGCCGCTGGTGGCAGCGTTAATTAATGCCTGCTGATGGGTCGAGCGCTTGAGTATGGGCAGGCAGTAATTGTGGGGGCGAATGCCGCCAGCTAATAAATCGTTGCGATTACAGAGCAGGTGCTGGGGCGTGATGGTCGCTGCAATATTATCGCCGCTATTGCTGACAAAGGCTGCGCCCTGAGCGGTAGTGATATGTTCGAGGACGATTTTTAAGTTGGGAAAACGCTGGCAGAGGGGGCCTAGCGTGCGCTCGATAAAAACGGCTTCCCGATCAAAAATATCGATGTGGCTGTCGGTCACTTCACCGTGCAATAACAGCGGCAGGCCCAGTTGCTCCATGCGCTGCAGTACCGGATAGACCTTTTCTAAATCGGTAACACCGGAATCTGAATTGGTCGTCGCACCGGCGGGATAGTATTTAACGGCGTGGATGAAGCCACTGGCGATAGCGCGGTCGATCTCATCGGCTGGGGTGTTGTCCGTTAAATACAGCACCATCAGTGGTTGCCAGTCATTACCCGCCGGGCGGGCCGCGAGAATGCGCTGCCGATAGGTGTCGGCCTGGGTGGTCGTGATGACCGGCGGGGCAAGATTGGGCATAACAATGGCGCGGGCAAAGTGGCGCGAGGCATCACCAACCGTGTGGCTCAGTGCGGGGCCGTCACGCAAATGCAGGTGCCAGTCATCGGGTTGGGTGATGGTAAGTGTGTCGAGGGTCGAGGGCATTTTTTTACTGGCTGGCTTTACGGGCTAATTGAGAGCGCCATCCTACCGTAAAGACCTGCTTCGGGACAGGTTATATCTGTATCGAGCCCTATCAAAAGTGCAGTGCAAGGTTTAGAATTTACCCTTGCTCAGTTGGTTCTAAATTTTTCCCAGGAGATTGTCTGTGTCCGATATTAAAAAAGTGGTTTTAGCCTATTCCGGTGGGCTCGATACCTCCGTGATTGTCCGCTGGTTGCAGGAAACCTACCAGTGCGAGGTGGTGACCTTTACCGCCGATATCGGCCAGGGTGAAGAAGTTGAACCGGCACGGGCCAAGGCTAAAGCCCTGGGTATTGAAGAAATCTATATTGACGATTTGCGCGAAGAGTTTGTCCGCGACTTTGTCTACCCGATGTTTCGCGCCAATACGATTTATGAAGGCGAGTACCTGTTGGGGACTTCTATTGCGCGGCCTTTAATCGCCAAGCGTTTAATTGAAATCGCCAATGAAACCGGCGCCGATGCGATTTCCCACGGCGCGACAGGCAAGGGCAATGATCAGGTGCGCTTTGAACTTGGCGCCTACGCTTTAAAACCCGGTGTTAAAGTGATCGCGCCCTGGCGTGAGTGGGACTTAACGTCTCGCGATACGCTGATGGATTATTGTGCCCAGCACGACATTCCCGTCGACTTTGCCTCCAGCAAAAAGAAATCGCCCTATTCGATGGATGCCAACTTACTGCATATTTCCTACGAAGGTGGTGTGCTGGAAGAGCCCTGGGCCGAAGCCGAAGAGTCCATGTGGCGCTGGAGTGTGTCGCCCGAAGCGGCACCGGATAAAGCCTTGTACATGGAATTAAGCTTCCAGCAAGGAGATATTATCGCCATTGATGGCAAGGCGATGACCCCGGCAGAAGTATTAACCCTGCTCAACGAAATTGGTGGTGCCAATGGTATTGGTCGTGCCGACATCGTCGAAAACCGTTATGTGGGCATGAAGGCACGGGGCTGCTATGAAACGCCGGGCGGCACTATTATGCTCAAGGCGCACCGGGCTATAGAGTCGATCACCCTCGATCGGGAAGTCGCCCACTTAAAAGATGAATTAATGCCCCGTTACGCCAGCCTGATTTACAACGGTTACTGGTGGTCGCCGGAGCGACAAATGCTGCAGACCATGATTGATGAGTCCCAGCAGTATGTTAATGGTGTCGTACGCTTGAAACTTTATAAAGGTAATGTCACCGTTATTGGACGCAAGTCGGATGACAGCTTGTTTGACGAGCGCATTGCTACCTTTGACGATGATGCGGGTGCTTATAATCAGCAAGATGCCGAGGGCTTTATTAAGCTCAACGCTCTGCGCTTACGGATTGCGGCTAATAAAAACCGCTAGTTATGTGAACCATTTTTAAGAGTCATCAGTCGGGCCTTTCCGGGTCGTAGTGGATTGATATAAGTCATGTTGTAGCGCGGCGCAATAGCGAATAATTGCGCCGCGCTACAACGAGCACAATCAGTTTTTTACACCTGGGAAATAGCCAATGAGTGATGCGGGCCTTGCGAAGACACTACCCACCTACAATATAAAGGTGGTGAAGCAGTTCGCTATCATGACCCTGGTCTGGGGCATTGTCGGCATGTTGGTGGGGGTAATCCTCGCCGCAGAGATGATCTGGCCCGATTTAAATAGGGGCATACCCTGGTTACACTTTGGTCGTCTGCGGCCCCTGCACACCAATGCGGTGATTTTTGCCTTTGGTGGCTGCGCTCTATTTTCAAGCTCCTATTACATCGTACAAAAAACCTGTCTGGCCACGCTGGCACTGCCACGGCTGGCCGCCTTTACGTTTTGGGGCTGGCAGTTGGTGATTGTCGCTGCGGCCATCACCCTGCCCATGGGTTTAACCACCAGTAAAGAATACGCCGAGCTGGAGTGGCCAATCGATATTTTAATCACCGTGGTGTGGGTCTCCTATGCGGTGGTTTTCTTCGCCACCATCATGAAGCGGCAAACTTCGCATATCTACGTTGCCAACTGGTTTTTCGGTGCCTTTATTCTCGCTGTCGCCATGCTCCATGTGGTCAATAGTGCGGCCATCCCCGTATCGATGTTTAAATCCTATTCTGTTTATGCCGGTACCATCGATGCCATGGTGCAGTGGTGGTACGGCCACAATGCGGTGGGCTTCTTTTTAACGGCGGGCTTCCTCGGCATGATGTATTACTTCGTGCCCAAGCAGGCGGGGCGGCCGGTGTATTCCTATCGTTTGTCGATCGTACATTTCTGGGCGCTGGTGGCAATTTACATTTGGGCCGGCCCCCACCACCTGCATTATTCGGCCCTGCCCGACTGGGCGCAAAGCCTGGGCATGGTGATGTCGCTGATCCTGCTGGCGCCTTCCTGGGGTGGCATGATCAACGGCATTATGACGCTGTCGGGAGCCTGGGATAAATTGCGCACCGATCCGACCCTGCGCTTTTTGGTGGTGTCACTGTCTTTCTACGGCATGTCGACTTTTGAAGGTCCGATGATGGCTATCAAGACAGTGAATGCGCTGTCTCACAATACCGACTGGACCATCGGCCATGTTCATTCCGGTGCGCTGGGCTGGGTGGCGATGATCTCCATCGGCAGCATGTACCACCTCATACCGATCCTCTTTGAAAAACCCAAGATGTACAGCATTAAGTTGATCAACACGCATTTTTGGTTGGCAACCATGGGAACGGTGCTTTACATCGCCTCAATGTGGGTTAACGGCATCGCCCAGGGTTTGATGTGGCGCGCCTTTAATACCGACGGCACACTGACTTACACCTTCGCGGAATCGATTGAAGCGAGTATGCCGGGCTACTACGTACGGCTACTGGGCGGCGGCATGTTCTTCCTCGGTATGTTGGTGATGGCCTTCAACGTCTGGAAGACCTGTCGGGGGCCTGGAGTGACGGCGCCCGTTGACAGCCAAACCGCCACAGCAGCGTAGGGGGACTCGACCATGAACCATGACATAGTTGAAAAAAATGTTGGCGTACTGATTATCCTGACACTGGTGGCGATGAGCTTTGGTGGCCTGGCGCAAATTGTCCCGCTGTTTTTTATTGAATCAACCACAACGCCCATCAAGAATCTAAAGCCACTACCGGCGCTGGTGCTAGAAGGCCGCGACATCTACATTCGTGAAGGCTGCCATGTCTGCCACACCCAGATGGTGCGTCCCTTCCGCTCTGAAACTGAGCGCTACGGCCATTACACCGTCGCCGGCGAGCAGGTTTACGAACACCCCTTTCTGTGGGGCTCAAAACGTACCGGGCCAGATTTGGCGCGAGTGGGTGCGCGCTACAGTGACGAGTGGCATCGCGCTCACCTCTATAACCCGAGAGACGTAGTGCCAATTTCGAACATGCCCAGCTTCCCCTGGTTGTTTCATAATGTTGTGACGGGGGAGGATACGGCGGCAAAAATGCGAGCTCTGCGCATTGTCGGTGTGCCCTATACCGATAGCGATATTGAAAATGCCGCCGCCGTGTTTGCCTCGGGCGAGGTGAAGGAGGTCGATGCCCTGGTGGCTTATCTCCAACAGTTGGGCACACTGATTAAACGCAAACGTTAAGGCGCAGGAGGGCTTATGGATCAGGGCACATTAGAAGGCATTGGCACATTGCTAGCGCTGCTGGCTTTCATCGCGGTTTGCGTGTGGGCTTATAGCGCAGGTAATAAAACGCGTTTCGACGAGGCGGCAATGCTGCCATTTGCCGATGAGTTGGCCGCAGCAAATAAACAGCTGGCCACAAAGGATGACAAAAAGGGTGATGAAATAGCCCCGGTAACAAACAATAAGACTGGGAAGGACATATGAGCACGTTCTGGAGTCTGTGGATAATCGCTATTACCGTCATCACCACCGTGGGTGTTTGTTGGATTTTGTTTGCCAACATGAAAGTGGTCGTCAAGGAAAAGCCGAAAGACGGTGAAGTGCCCAAGACGGGGCATGTCTACGATGGCATTGAGGAATATGACAATCCACTACCCGGCTGGTGGTTCAACATGTTTGTTGGTTCGGTGGTGTTTTCTATTATTTATCTAGTTCTTTATCCGGGCATGGGTAACTTCCCCGGTGTTTTGGGCTGGACATCCGATAAGCAGTGGCAAGAGCAGGAAAAAAAAGCCGAAGACCGTTTCGAGGTGGTATACGAGACCTTTAAAGACCAGTCTATAGAGGAGCTTGCCCTAAACCCGGAGGCCTTTAAAATTGGCCGTCGCCTGTTTGGTAATAACTGTGCCGTTTGCCACGGCAGTGACGGTCGAGGCAGCTACGGCTTTCCCGATTTGACCGATGATGACTGGTTGTATGGCGGTACGCCCGAGGCGATTGAGTTTTCAATTACCCATGGTCGCAGTGGCATGATGCCGGGCTGGGCAGCGGCGATTGGACAAGAGGGCGTTAATCAGGTCACCGAGTACATATTTAAGTTTGGCGGTAGGGAGCACGATGCCAGCCTGGCTGAAGGCGGTGAAAAAGTTTTTGCCAGCTTCTGTGCCGGTTGCCACGGTGCCGATGGCAAGGGCAATCAGGCTTTGGGCGCACCGAATTTGAGTGATGACATCTGGCTCTATGGCCGTTCTCCGGAATTGATCAAAACCTCCATTCGCTCTGGACGCCAGGGCTTAATGCCCGCGCAAAACGAGCAGTTACACGCGAGTAAAATTCGTTTGTTGACCGGCTACGTCTATAGTTTGGCGCATCAATAGTTCTGACAAATGAGCCGCTGAAAAACCCTAGTGGCTGAGTGAGGCGACCATGAGTTCGCAAGAGGAACAACAACCGAGCCTTGAGGAAGAGGCTCATGTGCTCTATCTCTACGAGACAGAAAAGAAAATCTACCAGCGGCGCTTTGTTGGCTTTTTTCGCAAGCTAAAAAAGCGCAGTGGCATACCGTTATTGCTGGGTTATTTACTTCTCCCCTGGTTCCAAATTGACGGCCGCCAGGCTGTTTGGTTCGACTTGCCTGCCCGTAAATTTCATATTTTATGGATGACCTTCTGGCCTCAGGATTTCATGATGCTGGGCTGGTTGCTGATCATTGCCGCCTTTGCTCTGTTTTCGGTGACGGTGATGGTGGGCCGTGTGTGGTGCGGTTTTAGTTGTCCGCAGACGGTGTGGACCATGATGTTTATGGGTGTGGAGCGCTTTTTTGAAGGGGGTCGCAATAAGCGTATTCGCCTGGATCTCGCGCCCTGGAGCTTCAATAAAATCTGGCGCAAGGGGGGTAAACATGCCGTTTGGCTGTTGATTGCCTTTATCACCGGCTTTACTTTTGTCGCCTATTTTAACCCTGTGCGCGAACTTAGCATTGACCTGCTGACTTTTTCGGCCCACCCGGCGGCTGTTTTCTGGACCTTCCTGTTTACCTTAATGACCTATATGAATGCGGGCTATTTACGCGAACAGGTCTGTAAATACATGTGCCCCTATGCACGCTTTCAGTCGGTGATGTTTGATGCCGATACCTTGGTCGTTTCCTACGACAAAGCGCGGGGCGAGGCGCGGGGGCAGCGTAAAAAGGGCAGTGATTATAAAACCGAGGGTTTGGGTGACTGTGTTGATTGTGGGCTGTGTGTACAGGTTTGCCCGGTGGGTATAGATATTCGCGATGGCTTGCAGTCGGAGTGCATTAGCTGTGGTCTGTGTATTGATGCCTGCAATGCCATTATGGACAAAGTCGGCTATCCCAAAGGCTTGATTAGCTTTACCACTGAAAATAAATTGGCAAAAGGGCAAACCCAATTTTTCAGGCCGCGCTTATTGGGCTACGGCTTGGCTTTGTTAGTGATGGTCAGTGTTTTCGGCTATACGCTAATCACCCGAGTGCCATTGGAGCTCGATATTATCCGCGACCGCTCGCTACTCTATCGTGAAACGTCGCGGGGCTTGATTGAAAATATTTATACCTTACGTATTAACAATATGGATAACCAGGCCCACCTCTATACGATCACGGTAGAGGCTGAACAGGACTTTCGTTTCATTGGTGGTGCGGTTGTTGATGTTGCCGGTGGCGAAGTTTTCACCCATTTAGTTCGCCTTGAGTTAGACCCCGGTTTACTGCAACACGGTAATACGGATATCACTTTCATCCTTCAAGCCGAAGATGATGAAAAGCTACGAGATAGTGAAGAGAGCCGCTTTATTGGGCCATTTATACGTTGAGGCTTTAATACATCAAGGCTTTTATCCCTTAACAGCGACCCTGGAACGTATAAAATGGCACTACAAAACCCCGTTAAAAACAGTAATTCTTCCCCCAGTAAGTGTGGCAATAGGACAATCCGATGTTAGATAACTTAGCTGCGGAGCAGATAGCACCGCCCTGGTACCGGCAGTTTTGGCCCTGGTTTCTGATCGCCTTGCCGGCAACAGTGGTGGTGGCCGGGTTCTTCACCCTTTATCTGGCGATTAAATATAGCGATGACCTGGTCAGTGATAATTATTACCGTGATGGCCTGGCGATCAACTTGCAGCTGACTCAGGATATTCGTGCCACGGAACTGGCCCTGTCGGCAAAGCTAAATTTTGATGGCGGCAGTGATGATGCTATTGAAATACTCGCACTGGAATTAAAGAGTGGCAGTGAAAGCTTTGCTATGCCCACTGTATTAAAACTGTATTTGCTCCACCCCACAGATGCCAGTGCCGACCACGTGGTGACATTAATGGCCGCGGGCAATGGACGCTACCGGGGGCAATTACCCGAGCTACCCACGCAGCGTGTTTATCTGCGTTTGATTCCGGCGACGCTTGCCGAGGGTGACCTGGCGCTAAACCCCTTGCAAAATGCGGCGTGGCGTTTAGCTGGCGAGATAGATTTTACGCAAGGTCATCGTGTCGGATTGCATGCCAGCCCTGCGCTTAGCCCTGCAAATAGCGATTAAAGATGCTCGCTGACACTTGCTTCCACTGCGCTTTGCCCCTGAATGGCAGAGATGATCTCTCGGTGCTAATTGACGACGTATCGCGGCCGATGTGCTGTATTGGCTGTCAGGCCGTTGCCAGTGCTATCGTCAACGGCGGTCTGGAAAAGTTTTATCAATACCGCTCAGTCAATTCAGCGCCCAATAGTGACGATGATAATAATGATTTTAGTGCGTATGACTTGCCCGAAGTACAGGCGGATTTAATCCGTGTCGACGATCAGGGTTTGGCAACGATAGATCTTGGCGTCTCGGGAATTACTTGCGCGGCCTGTGCCTGGCTGATTGAACACCACCTGGGGAAATTGCCGGGTGCCAGCAAAGTGACGGTCAATGTCAGTCGCCAGCGTTGTCGAGTGCAATGGTACAAAGATCAACTAGCGCTCAGTGAATTATTGGCGGCCTTTATTACTATTGGCTACCGGGCTCATCCGGCGCGAGAGTCCAATAAACTTGAACATATTGAGCGCGATCAAAAAGGCTATTTATTGCGTTTGGGTGTGGCCGGTATTGGCATGATGCAGGCGGGCATGCTGGCCATTGCTCTCTATGCGGGTGCCTTTCAGGGTATGGATGAGCATTGGCAAAACCTCTTGCGCTGGGTCAGTTTGCTGGTTGCCACGCCCGTGGTGCTGTATTCGGCACAACCCTTCTTCAAGGGTGCCTGGCGCAGTTTAGTGAGCTGGAATAAAAACCTACCCTGGCATCTGCATCTAACAATGGATGTTCCCGTTGCCCTGGCCATTGGCCTGGCCTACGGTGCCAGTGCCTGGGGTACGCTGATGACCAGCGGCGAGGTTTATTTTGATGCCGTTTCTATGCTGACCTTCTTCCTGTTGCTGGGGCGCTTTCTGGAAATGCGGGTACGCTATCGCAATGAGTTAGTCGCCGGGGAAGTCACTGACTTAATTCCCTTGTCGGTACAGCGTTACGAAAACGCTGACGCTGGGGCTTCAGTGGAACAGGTGCCGGTTAAATCTCTGCGCGTTGGCGATCTTATTCAAGTCGCTGAGGGTGAGTGTCTGGCCGTCGATGGCGTGGTGTTGGCGGGGCAAAGTCCGGTGATTGAGGCCGTACTCAGTGGTGAGCAAGACCCGGTCGCCAAAGGCCCCGGTGATAGCGTTAGTGCCGGCACGGTTAATACAACGACTCCCTTGAAAATCAAAGTTAGCGCCGTTGGGCAGGGGACTCGCCTGGCGGCGATCGTCGATATGCTCGACGGCGTCGCCGCAGAAAAACCACGGCAACTGGCCTTAGCGGATCGGCTTGCCGCCGGGTTTATTGGCTTTGTGCTACTACTGGCCGCAGCGGTATTTTCTGCGTGGTGGCTGGAAGATGCCGAGCGGGCATTGTGGGTAACCCTGTCGGTGTTGGTGGTGACCTGCCCCTGTGCCCTGTCACTGGCGACACCAGTGGTACTGGCTGCCGCGACGGGACGACTGCAGCGTCAGGGCTTTTTAGTGCGTAGCGCCCATGTGCTGGAAACGTTGAGTAAGGTCACTCGTGTGGTGCTGGATAAAACCGGCACCCTGACCACGGGCAAGCTCGAAATTGATCGCGTTATTTTATTCCCCAACACGCAAGAGCTGGACGCTGCGACGGTAATCGACATCGCCGCCGCTCTAGAACAGGGCTGTCGGCACCCCATTGCCAGCGCGTTTAAACGGCAGCAAAGTCACGCCAGGCAACAGGCGGAGCAGTTGCATTATCAGGTGGGTGGCGGTGTCAGCGCGGTAATTGACGGTAAGCGCTACGCACTGGGCAAAGCCACTTTTATTGAACAGCGTTTTGCCTTGCAAGTGCCTTCTGCTTTGTCGCAGCGAGCGCATTCGTCGAGTGAGGGCTTGAACCCGAAACATCGCCTCGACGTCATACTGGCCAGCGAAGAGAAAGTGCTGGCGCGTATTGTCCTGGTCGACGAGCTGCGGCCCGGGGCCCGAGAGCTAGTCTCAAGCTTACAGGCCCAGGGTCTTGCCCTAGAATTACTCAGCGGCGACCAGGAAAGTAACACGGCTGCTTTGGCGACAGATCTAGGTATCAAACAATGGCAGGCCAATAACAGTCCCGAGGACAAATTAGCCACCATTCGCGCCCGGCAGAACGAAGGCGATATTGTGCTGATGGTGGGCGATGGTATTAACGATGTGCCGGTGCTCAGTGGTGCTGATATTTCCGTGGCAATGGCCGAGGCGACCGACTTTACCCGTATGGCTTCCGATGCGGTGCTGCTCTCGGGGAACTTAACAAGCCTGCTCGATACCCTCGCTGTGGCGCGTAAAACCGCGGCAGTGATACGGCAGAATATCGCCTGGGCACTATTTTATAACGTCGGCGCCCTGCCTCTCGCCGCCATGGGGTGGGTACCACCCTGGGCGGCGGCCATTGGCATGTCTGTAAGTTCTTTAGTGGTCGTTTTAAATGCCCTGCGCCTGCAACGCAATACGGAACAGGCTGGGAACCTGGGTAGTACGGCAGGGCAATGGCAGGCATCTGCAGTGCCAGATTTGCAGACGGAAGCCTGATGGAAAGTTTGTATTTTTTAATTCCCTTGTCGATGGTGGTGGTGGCTCTGGGTATTTGGCTGTTTTTCTGGGCGGTGAATAACGGTCAGTACGACGACCTCGATGGAGAAGCGGAGCGTATTTTATTTGACGAGCTCGGTGTTAATAGCAAAACTGAAGAGGGTGTCAATCAAGGGCGTGAAACTGACGCTAAGAAAAAATCGGCAGCGACTAACGTTAACAACGACCATGCTTGAGGGGCTGCCCTCCGCATTGGCGGCTATAGTGGCAATGTTTGGCATTGGCCTGTTGGGTACCGGCCACTGTTTCGCGATGTGTGGCGGTATTACCTCAGCTCTGGGTTTTGCCAGCGAAAAAGGCGTGAGCCGTTATATTCTGGCCTACAATTTGGGCCGTGTTTTTAGCTATGCCGGTGCCGGTGCCGTGGTCGCCAGCCTGGGTTATGCCAGTGCAAACTACTTGGCTTTGGCACCCGTATTGCGAGGCACCGCGGGTCTGTTGTTGATTGCCATGGGCTTGACAATGGCGGGTTGGTGGCGGGGCTTGAGTTATCTGGAGACGGCGGGCGCTTTATTGTGGCGACGTCTCCAACCCCTGGGGCAGAGTCTGTTGCCCGTGCGCTCGTTTCGATCGGCAATACTACTGGGGCTGGTGTGGGGCTGGTTGCCTTGCGGCCTGGTTTACACGGCGCTGGCCTATGCGGCCACGGCAGAAACACCACTGCTGGGGATGGCCCAAATGGCGGCTTTTGGCTGTGGTACTCTTCCCGCTGTGTTACTGGCTGGTCTGTCGATTGGCAAGCTGGGGGAGGTATTACGCAGTCAGAGTTTCCGTACTGTGTTTGCACTTTTATTAATCGTATACGGTGCCTGGACTTTATTGGCGGTGGTTTTATCACATCATCAGCACTAGCCAATGAGACGCTTGATATTTATCAATACACCGTTGCTTTTTTAGCGGTATAAACAAAACCAATAACAGTGGCGGAAGTGACTATGTTCGGATATATACCGGGGTTGATGTTTAATCCACGCAAACAATGGCAAGCTATTGCCGCCTTAGGTGATGAGCAAATTAAACGCTTACTGCCTTACCCTATTGTTATGGCGCTGTTGCCGCCATTGGCTTTATATATAGGCACGACACAGGTTGGCTGGACGGTGGCCGGCGAAGATGTGGTGCGCATTACCGAGGCCAGTGCCATCCCCTTGATAGTGCTGAGTTATATCGCCCTGCTCGGCGCGGTGGTGATTATTGGCTTAATGATTAACTGGATGTCCCAGACCTATCAGACGGAGGCTTTTCCCATCAAGGGCGTGGTGTTAATGGGCTATGCCTGTACACCGATTTTTTTAGCCGGTGCCTGTGCGATCTATCCGATTTGGTGGCTCGATATCGTGCTCGGCACCGCCGCAGCGATTTATACCATTTATCTGATTTACACGGCCATACCGATAATGATGCACGTACCCTGGGACCGAGGGTTTCTCTACGCTAGTGCGGTCTTTATGATCGCCCTGGTGTATGTGGTGGTGATGTTGGTGGGTGTCACTATTGTTTGGGAGTATATTGCGACCCCGGTTTTTTCCAATTAAAGAAAGCAATACCTTTCAGCAGTAGAGCGCCAAGCACCGCGACAATAATGGCCGGCAAGAGATGAAACTTGAGCATATGTTCCGGCGCGTACATACAGGCTATTTGCATATACCACGCGGGGATCATGCCCGCCGCTAAACCGAGACTAAAACCGGTAGGCGTGAGTTCTAAGGCCATCCGCCGTCGTGCTAGTAAGCCGGCGATCAATAGCGGTGGCAGGGCGTAGAGAAAGGTTTCAAAGACACAATAATGGCGATAACCCTCTGTCGATGGCTCTATGGCGGGGTTAAATAGCCCGTAAATATTCAGTCCTATCCACAATAAAACCGCAACACGTGCCGTCATTTTTACCGGCCCGCTGAGTGCGCCGGGTACGGTATGGCGAAACGCGGCAACACTGGTCAGCACAATCGCGGTCAGACCGGTGAACATTTCCAGCATAAAGCGGGGTTCTGTCAGCAGTTGGCTATAGGCACTATCACGAATAGGGCCCAATAGGTGAATGATAGCGAGGCAATAAAGCACACTGCCCAGTACCCACAACAGGGTGAGCAGGTTGTTATTCATCAGTGGACTGGTGGGCTTAAGCTGCGCCGCCAGAGACTTTATTAATTGCTGCTGACTACTCATCGGAATCGCTCTCCAGTAGCTTTTTGAGTTGTTTAATGGCGCGATGGACTCTGACCTTTACGTTGACTTCCGATATTCCCAGTTCACGAGCAGCCTCCCTGCTACTCAGACCGTTAATTTTGGTGAGTGTAAGAACTTCGCGGTGCTGTTGTTTCAGAGCTTTAAATAAATAGCCTTCGATCAAGGGCTCCTCTATTTCACTGTACCCTTCATTTACGGTGCAAGTCGTTTGCTCAATTTGCCGCTCAATCATTTTTTGGTAGGCGCTTTGTCGGCGCATACCATCAATGGTTTGATGGCGGATAATGGCGAATAACCAGGGGCGTATCGCGCGTTTTGGGTTGTAGGTGTGGCGACCCTGGTGAATGGCGATAAGAATATCCTGGGTCCAGTCATTGAGGCTCTGATGAGACCCAATCCGCGAGCGTAGATAGCGTTCAATAAAAGTGCATAACTCACTTAAAAGTTGTTCGTAATCCCGTTCGTTGCCATGCTGGGCCGCCGCCATCAAGCTAGACCAGCGCTGCTCATCTTGTTGATATTGAATGTTGGTCATAGACAATACATTGGCCCTCTCGCCAGCAGCGTAGCGGTTTTCAAGATAAAACGCAGCCTGGAAAAGTGCTTTCCAGGCTACGCCAGAGTCGTACTTAATGGCTTCGGGTGATAGTGATTTTTGCGACATCGTTATTCCAGTCGTAGAGCTGGGGCTTGAGCACGTCGTCACCTAAGTCGTGAAAGCCGTTGCCGATATGGACGAAGCCTTCATCCCCATCGCCGACCTCAGGGGAATAGCCTTCACCTCCACAGAGTGGGCCGGGGATATTGGCGCAATCCTGATCGTTGTATTCCGTGCCGGCATCATAGGCGGGCACTCGATAACTCACACTGCCGCGATGGGGCAGCTTCATGCCGTCGAGAGCAACGAAGGTGTCATTGGTGGGGAGTAGCATGGCGACCACGGTTAACAGGCCACGACCGGGCTTACCTTTAATGGTCAGGGCAGTGGTTTCGCCCGGCATCAACAACACACCGTTGGTGCTTATGTCGTTCGCATAATCGGCAACCAGAGCACTTAAGGGCGCGGTATCACCACCCTCTGCCAACTGTTCCAATTCGCTACTGGCGGCTTCGCCCAGGGTAAATAGCGGCTTAGCGTGGCGATGGGTAAAAACCAGCTGGGGCGTAAAGGCCTGTCCGGGTGTGAGATTGGTGATGCTTACCTGATAGGTTTTTAGTCTCTCGTCGGCATGGGCCAGACTGACACCGACGCAAAGGAGTAGGGTGGAGATGATTTTTAACATGATAATAGCCTCGTAGTTAATGATTATTGGGTGTGCCAACTAATACGCAGCAGGTGGACTAAAAGTTACAGGGCTTTAAAATATTTTTATGGCTGTGCTAATGTGCGGCCAAAATTATTAGCTTTAAAGGGAAAGGTCGATTATGAAATTACTGCATACCATGCTGCGCGTAGGCAACCCGGACAAATCCATTGCTTTTTATACCGAATTACTCGGTATGGAGTTACTGCGTAAAAGGGATTTCCCCGATGGCCGTTTTACCCTGGTTTTTTTGGGCTACGGTTCCGAAAAAGATAATACCGTACTCGAGCTCACCCATAACTGGGACACGGCAAGCTATGAACACGGTGATGCCTATGGCCACATCGCCATCGGTGTCGAGGATGTTTATGCCACCTGCGAGCAAATTAAAAGCCAGGGCGGGGCGGTAGTGAGAGAGCCGGGGCCAATGATGCACGGCAGTACGGTCCTGGCTTTTGTCGAAGATCCGGATGGCTATAAAATCGAATTATTATCACTCGATCAATCTTGATCGAGTTTCAGAAAGCTTAGATTTCGGGATCTATTTCCAGGGCTGGGGCATTGGCCTTGGCGCGGAGCCAGTTCAGACCGTTGAGAACTTTCGGCTTGCTGGCTAGCTTGCGCTCGAGGGAAAACTTGCCAGGGTAGTCCATTAGCAACAGGCCCATGGCGATGGTCAATAGCCCCTGGCCGGGAATAAACAGCATGATAATGCCCCCCAAAAGCAGCACCCAACCGAGGCAGTTTTTCCCCACTAAAATCATGACTCTCAGAATAGGGTGGTTTTGTTTTAAGGCTGCGGGGTGGCGTTTTTGGTGGCAGAAGTAGTCACTGGGAATGCGCGCCACCAGCCAGGGCAAGGTCAGCAGGCTGACAATAAAGGTGAAGGCCGAAATAATCGCCATCCAGGTAAAAAGAGCCTGGTACTCCGACAACCATTCCATTAAGGGCTGGTGAGTGAATAGGGGAGTTCGGCAATGCTTGCCTCTAGCGTCGCGCCAGCGATAATAAATGACAAGGCATCAGCCTGCCCTTCGTGTAAAACCGCGAGTATTTCAGTGCTTTTCTCATCGGCAGGTGCCGCCATGAGTACACTGCCCACCAGCTTGTTATCGGCGCTGGCGTAAATTTCTGTCCCCGCTGGCGGTGGCTTGGTGTCTGTAAGAATGACGCGATAGGTGCGGCGCTTGAGTTTGCCCAGGTATTGCATACGGGCGACGATTTCCTGGCCGGTATAACAACCCTTTTTAAAATTAACGGCACCCGTGGCCTGCAGGTTGAGCATTTGCGGGACAAACTGCTCAAAGGTTTCACGTCGCACCTGAGCCAGGCCGGCACGGATTGACTGTAGTTGCCAGTAGCCGATGCCCGTGGCTGTGAAGTCGGGCGCCAGTTTTCGCCACAGTGCTTCAGCTGCGGCTATTGTGACGATCACTACAAATTGCTGTGCCGAGATGCGTAGCAATAAACAATTCTCACCGATGCAAAGTTGATTAGACACTGTGGGGATAGTGTCAAAGTGCCCCTCGAGTAGCGCTTCGCAATCTGGACCACTAAGGCCCAGCAGGCGATAGTCTGTACTGGCATTGCTCAAAGTGGTTTTGAAAAAGGCCGCGTATTTACCCAGGTTGTCAATTGTTGTCGCGACGAGGGGGCGATGCATAAGCAGTAAAACCGTATCGGCTTTCGGTTCGACAGCGTAATAGGAGGTGAGCATGCGGCCCTTGGCGTTGCAAATAGCACCGGGTAGAGCCGTGCTGTCGTTGAGCTGCTCGCTATCGCTGGTGCTTTGGCCCTGTAAAAAACGTTTGCTGTCTACCCCGTCAAGGGCTAGCACGCCCAGATCGCCGAGCTCAGTTAAGGTGGCCTTGAGCTGCGGATAATCGCCCGGAGTCTCGCCAAAAGAGCTGATGATGCCAGCGCTGTGCGTGGCGCCCTGTTGGCTAAGAAAGTTCAGCCAGTCCTGTGCTATATCGCTGTCTTTTGTATCGGCCATTTTGCTTCGCTATTTAGATGGGTAGTTGTTCAGGCTTGCATTATAATGCCACTCGGCAATGTAGGTGTGAATTGCTTCATCGGTGATTAATCAGTGGCTGAATGTACTATGGATAAAAATCGTCTCTTTTGGGCCAGCCGTCGTGGCATGCTGGAGCTGGACATTATATTACAGACCTTCCTTGAGAAGACCTACGATCAACTGAAGCCTGAAGAGCAAGCGCTTTATCAGCACTTGTTGGGCGGTGAAGATCAGGATTTATTCGCCTGGTTAATGGGTCGCGAAGAGCCTGAAGATAAAGACACGGCAAGAATTATCGCCATTATTCGTGGCAGCCAGCGTGCATCTGCAAGCTGAGTTCAACTTTATAAAACCCTCCGCTGCTCAGCGTTTAAAGGTGCGGCGCTTACAAGGCCCGCTGGCCGTCATCATCGCCCTGTTGATTTATTGCCTCGTCAGCGATGCCATTTACAGGGGTTTGCTGGAATTACTCCTGTTGCTGGTGCTTTTGCGAGCACGGCAAAGCATGATCTCGGCTGCTAGCATTGAGTCTTTAGTGCTACAGGATAAAAACGCAAGGGCCTCAATTAACGGCCGGCATTATTCCCTCTCTACTTGCCGGCTGGACTATTTCAGTCGCTGGCTGTCGGTAGTTAGACTGACGACGGTGGCGGGGCAGACGCATCGCTGTTGCATTTCTCCCGATTTATTAGGTGCCGTCAAATACCGTCAGCTACTAGCCGCACTTAAGGCAAAGGCTTGCTAGAAAACTAAGTGATTAAAGACCCTTAATTCTTACTGACAATAATATCCTGCCCGGCAAAGTTCATTGGCACCAGGATGGTGTCTTTGGCAACGGCGGATAATTGCGGGTGGTCGAGGGTGTAGTGCAGTCCTCGGCTCTCCTTGCGCAGCATGGCAGAGCGAATAATCAATTCGGCGACCTTGGCGAGATTGCGTAACTCGAGCAGATCGCGGCTGACCTTGTAGTTGCTGTAGTACTCCTGAATTTCTCGCTGCAGTAAACGCACGCGGTTTTCCGCCCGCTCCAGACGCTTGCGGGTTCGGACAATGCCCACGTAGTCCCACATAAAGCGGCGCAGCTCATCCCAGTTGTGGGAGATCACCACGTCTTCATCGGAATAGGTCACTCGAGAGGAATCCCACTCCTTGGTGTAACTGGGTTCGGGAATACTGTCGATCGTCTCGCGAATACTACTGGCGGCAGCGCGGGCAAACACCAGGCATTCGAGCAGTGAGTTGCTGGCCATGCGATTGGCCCCGTGCAGGCCGGTAAAGGCGCACTCGCCAACAGCGTAGAGGTTATTCAGGTCGGTGCGCCCCTGTTTGTCCGTGACAATGCCACCACAGGTGTAGTGGGCGGCGGGCACAATGGGAATGCGCTCGCGGGTAATATCGATACCAAATTCCAGGCACTGGGCTTTCACTGTGGGGAAGTGGCTGTCGATAAACTCTGCGGGCTTGTGGCTGATGTCGAGATACAGACAGTCGCAACCGAGGCGTTTCATTTCGTGGTCGATGGCGCGGGCGACGATGTCCCGCGGTGCCAGTTCACCCTTGGGGTGGAAGTCGAACATAAAGCGTTTGCCATCGGGCAATAGCAGGTGGGCGCCTTCACCGCGCAGCGCCTCGGAGACCAAAAAGGCCTTGGCCTTGGGATGAAACAAACAGGTTGGATGGAATTGATTAAACTCCATATTGGCGACGCGACAACCCCTGCGCCAGGCGGCGGCAATGCCGTCACCGCTGGCACCGTCGGCATTGCTGGTGTAGAGATAAACCTTGCTGGCACCACCGGTGGCGAGAATCACCACCTTGGCCTGAAACAGACAGACGCGGTCGCGCTTGGTATCCAGGGCATAGGCACCGTTGCAGCGAAAACTGCGGGAATCGGCATCGGCCTGAGTGGTCAAGTCAACCACCACATGCTGCTCAAAGACATCAAGGTTTGGCGTACTGAGCACCTTTTCGGCGAGGGTGCTCGACAGCGCCTGCCCGGTGGCATCGGTGCTGTGGAGAATGCGGCGATGACTGTGCCCACCCTCCTGGGTTAAGTGGTAGTCATTGTTTGCCTCGTTGCGACTGAACTCCATGCCCTCGTCGATTAACCATTGTAGAGCCTCCGGTCCCTGTTCGGCGGTTTGGCGCACCACGTCTTCGTGGCAGAGCCCGGCACCGGCGGTGAGGGTGTCGGCCACATGGGCGTCGACACTATCATCTTCGCTAAAGACCGCTGCGATACCGCCCTGGGCGAGCCAGGTCGATCCGGTTTGCAGCTGGTCTTTACTCAACAGCGCAACGCGATGGTCGGGGGCGAGGTGGAGGGCAAGCGTCATGCCTGCGGCACCGCTGCCGATGATTAGGATTTCGTATGGGTAGGTTTTTTTCACGACAAGGTTTTCACTAAAGGCTTTTGTATAAGGCTATTAAATTAGAGGCGCAGTGTCTGACGCCGCTACTACTGGAAGATCGACATGATAGTATAGCGCTCGAAAAAAGCCCACTGACATCATTGCTGGGTAAAAAACTGATGGCGAACCTATTGCGTCGCTGGCGGTCAGCAAGAGGGGCAGGGAAATGTGTAACGAGCTGGAGAGAGAATGACGGCCAACAATGAGACTGATACCGATAAGCAGCTGGTCGCCCGTGTGCAAAAGGGTGACAAGCGCGCTTTCGATTTGTTGGTGATTAAATATCAGCACAAGGTGGCGGCCATCGTGAGCCGCTATATCTACGACCGCGAAGAGGTCAAAGATATTGTGCAGGAGGCTTTTATTAAGGCCTATCGTGCCATCGGTTCTTTCCGTGGCGACAGCCAGTTTTATACCTGGCTCTATCGTATCGCCGTTAATACCGCGAAAAATTTTCTGGTGTCGCGCAGTCGTCGTCCCCCCGCCAGCGATATAGAAGTCGAAGATGCGGAATATTTCACCGGTGCCGATAATCTACGGGATGTCGCCTCCCCCGAGAATCTGGCTTTTCGCGACGAACTGCAGGTGGTGGTTGATAATGCCATTCAAGCCCTGCCAGAGGATTTGCGCACAGCGGTAAGCTTGCGGGAGCTGGATGGACTCAGTTACGAAGATATTGCCAATGTCATGGACTGTCCAGTGGGCACGGTACGTTCGCGTATTTTCCGGGCTCGAGAGGCCATCGATAAACAGGTGAAAAGCTTATTTGATGGGCGTTTATAAAGCGCCAAAAAAGGGCAGACCAAAAGTAAAGCTATTGTCATGACATGGGGAACCTTTTTAACCCGCTCTAGTCTGATTAGCTGGGATTGTTCAGTCGCAGTGCGAATGACAGTTTGGAAAGTGATCAATTTATTGAGAATGAGTTGCTTAATAATCAAAGAGTTATTGGAAGGTAGGGTCCTATGAATGAACAAACGGGCAGTAAAATACGTGAGACGCTATCGGCCTTAATGGATGACGAAGCCTCCGAGCTAGAGCTGCATCGGGCGATGCGTGAAGTAGGGGAAGATGACTCTCTGAATGAAACCTGGTCGCGCTACCACCTCGCTGCCAGCGCCATGCGCAAAGAGCTGCCACTCGACTTTGTCGATTCCTCTGCTGAATTGCGAGCCGCTATTAATATGGCGCTGGTCAGTGAACCCGTGCCACAGCGTGCACCACAGTGGCCCCAAACTCTGGGTCGGGTTGCGATTGCGGCGAGTGTCGCGGTACTGGCTATTTTCGGCGCTCAGCAATATCAAACCTTTGAGCCTACGGCTGCAATACCACTTATTGCCCAGGGTGAAACTCAGGGGCAACTGCAGCCAGGAGCTGTTGAGGTAGAGCCAGCGGGGCCCCAGTTTCAATTGCCCTCTGGCTTTAACGTGCCCAAAACCTCGGCCCGCACTGCGAGTACCGGGACTTACAGTAGTCGTCAGAATTATTCTCGACCTACACAGCTTGAAGTTCAGTCGCGCGCTGACAAAATTAAGACCGACCGACAAATTAATACCTTTATGCAGCGCTTAATGTCGCAACAGGCGGAACGTAATTTCCGACACTCTAATTCGATTTTTCTACCCGCTGAGCATGGATCCCAACAAGCGATTGAGCCCTAGTCTGTCTAAAATAAGTTTTACCTGTGGCTACGTATCGCGACAGGATAAGCCTCTGCTACAGTTTGCTCTTGCTCTTGCTCTTGCTCTTGTTCTGTTGTGTTGCCGGCCTGCCTCGTGATCGAAGAAAACGTCAAAATTCTTGGTATTGAAAACGACTACTTGCTGGTTGAGGGTATTCAGCGTTCGGCCTGCCAAAGCTGTTCTGTGCAGCAGGGTTGTGGTCAGAGTTTGTTGGCCAAATTGACTGCCGAGCCTGTGCGCTTAAAAATCCCTCTCGATGGCCGCGATGCCCACAGTTTTCAGGTCGGGCAAGATGTCACTATTGGCATTGCCGAACATGTCATGGTCCGTGGCTCTTTACTGATTTACTTACTCCCCTTGCTGCTATTGCTACTGGGGATCGGGGCGGGTGATCGCGCCTTTAATAATGAACTGCTGGCAATGTTTTGTGGGTTGCTGGCATTATTCGGTGGCGGTTTACTTGTTGCGAAGTTATCGAGTGGCAGTCGTCATCGATCGACATTACAGGCTCATTTGCTGGATATATAATTGTGCGAGCTGTATTTAGGCAGCTCAGCTATAGTGGTTCTGTAAAAGAATTAAAGCCAAAGAGGGGCTGTTAATGATGACGCGAGCGCTTATCGCCTTTTATTGTTTGTTTGTCGGGGCCTTGACTGCCCATGCCCAGCTTCCCGATTTCACTCAGCTTATCGAAGAGAATTCCAAGGCGGTGGTGAAGATTACCGCGCTTGAAACTAATTCCAGCCGGCGTCGAGAAAGGGTTCCCCAGGGTCAGATTCCCGATGCCCTACGAGATTTATTTAGTCAACGGCGTAACCCGGAGCGTAAAGCACGTTCCATGGGCTCCGGCTTTATTATCTCTAGCGATGGTTACATCCTCACCAATAATCATGTCGTGGGCAGCGCCAAACAAATATCCGTGCGCTTGAACGACCGGCGAGAATATGAAGCCGAGGTGATTGGCCTCGACCCTCGATCAGACCTGGCCCTGTTGAAAATTGAAGAAAAGGATTTGCCGGTGGTCAATTTTGGCGACCCCGACAAACTCAAAGTGGGTGAGTGGGTGGTGGCCATTGGCTCGCCCTTCGGCCTCGATTATTCGGCGAGTACCGGCATTGTCAGTGCCATAGGGCGCAGTATCCCGACTGCACGGGGTGAGGACTACGTGCCCTTTATTCAAACCGACGTGGCTATTAACCCCGGTAACTCGGGGGGGCCGCTGTTTAATCTCGCCGGAGAAGTGGTGGGTATTAACTCGCAAATTTATACCCGCTCGGGTGGCTCTATCGGCCTGTCTTTTGCTATTCCGGTCAGCGTTGCTCTAGAGGTGGTTTCACAGCTCAAGGAAAAAGGGCGTGTCGATAGGGGTTGGCTGGGTGTTTATATTCAGGATGTGGACAAAAACCTGGCCCAATCCCTGAGCCTGGAAAGGCCCCAGGGTGCCTTGCTGGCTCAGCTTGAACCCGATGGCCCCGCCGATAAAGCCGGTCTTAAAGCGGGTGATGTGGTGATTCGTTTTAATGGCCAGCCTGTTGTCGAGGCCAGTGATCTACCGCATATTGTCGGACTTTTGTCTGCAGGAAAAGAGGTTGACGCGACGATTATCCGCCGCGGTAAAGAAAGAAAACTGAGTGTCGAGATTGGTGCCCGCCCCGGCGATGGTGCGGTTGCCCCCGGTGGTGGCGATGTTCTCGGCCTTGAGGTGGGTGAGCTCGATGCAGAGGCTCTGGAAAAACGCCGTTTGTTGGGCGGGGTGGTGGTGGTTAAAGTTTTTCCCGATTCCGCGGCTACCGAAGCCGGTTTACAGGTGGGTGACGCGCTGGTGCAGTTGGGCTATCAAACTCTCAACGACGTGGCTGATTACGAGGCGGTATTGAAGCAGTTGCCAGTGGGTACGCCCGTGGCCCTGCGTTTTTTCCGGCGCGGCCGTTCAATCTTCCGCACCATTGAGATAAAGTAATCGTGTGTGAAGGTTTTTTCTGTTAAGTAAGCATCGCCATGGAATGAGCTTCATAGCTTACGGGGGCTAAATACGCTAGAATTCGCGTCGCTCAAATTTCCCTACGCTATGGATCCTATAAGCCCTGTGTCAGACCTCAGCCATATTCGCAATTTCTCCATCATCGCCCATATCGATCACGGTAAATCGACCATTGCCGATCGCTTTATTCAGTACTGTGGCGGCCTCAGTGAGCGGGAAATGGACAGCCAGGTGCTCGACTCGATGGATATTGAGCGCGAGCGCGGTATTACCATTAAAGCCCAGAGCGTCACACTGGACTATAAGGCTGCCAATGGCCGCACTTATCAACTGAATTTTATCGATACCCCAGGCCATGTGGATTTCAGTTACGAAGTCTCTCGCTCCCTTGCGGCTTGTGAAGGTGCCTTATTGGTGGTTGATGCGGCGCAGGGCGTTGAAGCGCAGTCGGTAGCCAACTGTTATACGGCAATTGCCCAGGGCCTCGAAGTGATTCCTGTACTGAACAAAATGGATCTGCCCCAGGCGGAGCCAGAGCGGGTCTGCCAGGAAATTGAAGATATTATCGGCATCGACGCCTCTGACGCGGTGCACTGCAGTGCCAAAAGTGGCCTTGGCATTGAAGATGTTCTGGAACAGTTGGTGGCCGAAATTCCAGCGCCTGAAGGTGATGTCGATGCCCCCTTGCAGGCCTTGATTATTGACTCCTGGTTTGACACTTATCTGGGCGTTGTCTCCCTGGTTCGGGTTAAACAAGGCACCTTGCGTCGTCGTGACAAGGTCATCACCAAAAGCATCGGCAAGGCACATATTGCCGATAGCATTGGTATTTTCACCCCCAAACGCACGGAAACCGATGTGCTGCGGGCTGGCGAAGTGGGCTTTGTGGTGGCTGGTATTAAGGACATTCACGGCGCGCCGGTCGGTGACACCATTACCCATGCCAGTAGTGCCGAGGTTGAGTCGCTGCCGGGCTTTCAGAAAGTTAATCCCCAGGTTTATGCGGGCATGTTCCCGATTAACTCGGAAGACTTTGAGGATTTCCGCGAGGCGCTGGCGAAACTAACCCTCAATGATGCCTCGCTTTTCTACGAGCCCGAAAGCTCAGATGCCCTCGGCTTTGGCTTTCGCTGTGGTTTCCTCGGCATGTTGCATATGGAAATTATTCAGGAGCGCCTGGAGCGGGAGTACAACCTCGATTTAATCAGCACCGCGCCGACGGTTGTCTACGAGGTGCTGCACACTAATGGTGAGCTGCTTTATATCTCTAATCCCTCGAATCTTCCCGATCCCGGTAACATCGATGAAATGCGTGAGCCCCTCTGTGAAGCTAATATATTGGTGCCCAAGGATTATGTCGGCAATGTGATTTCCCTTTGTGTGGAAAAGCGCGGTACACAGAAAGATATGCAGTTTACGGGCGATCAGGTGTCTCTCACCTACGAAATGCCCATGGCTGATGTGGTAATGGACTTTTTCGATCGGCTAAAATCGGTGAGTCGTGGATTTGCCTCGCTGGACTACAACTTTAAGCGTTTTCAGGTTGCTCCTTTAGTGCGCCTCGATATCTTAATTAACGGCGATAAAGTTGATGCCCTGGCACTGATTGTTCACCGCGATAACGCCCAGCAGAAAGGCCGTTTAATTACCGAAAAAATGAAGGAATTAGTGCCTCGACAGATGTTTGACGTGGCCATACAAGCGGCCCTCGGTGGCCATATTATTGCCCGTACCTCCGTTAAAGCACTGCGTAAAAATGTTACGGCAAAATGTTACGGTGGGGATATCTCGCGCAAGAAAAAGCTGCTGGCGAAACAGAAAGCCGGTAAAAAACGAATGAAGCAGGTGGGTTCTGTGGAGATCCCCCAGGAAGCTTTCCTCGCAGTATTAAAAACGGATAATTAATAATGGATTTCGACTTTCCACTTATTTTAGTGGTACTTACTGCACTCGCGGGCTTTATGTGGTTGGCGGACCGCCTCTTCCTGTCCAAAAAACGTGAGGCTGATGCTGTTGCGCCCTGGTATATTGAATCGACAGCGCCGTTTTTCCCTGTGCTGCTTGTCGTTCTGGTGCTGCGATCTTTTATCGTTGAGCCCTTTCAAATCCCCTCCGGCTCAATGATTCCCACCTTGAAAATCGGCGATTTTATTCTCGTCAATAAATTTGCCTACGGCCTGCGCTTGCCGGTGAGTGGTACCAAGGTGGTCTCGCTGGGTGAGCCCGAGCGCGGTGATGTGATGGTGTTTTTCCCGCCCAATGACAAACGTTATTTTATTAAGCGAGTGATTGGCCTGGCGGGCGATGAAATCCGCATTATCAATAATGTGCTGTTTGTGAATGGCGAAAAAATGCCTCAATCGACACTCGATACAGCCGAGCATTATTTTATTGAAAAAAGCCGGGCAGAGTCCCGTTCCCCCAGTAATGCCCAGGTGATGATGGAAGACTTAAGGGGTGTCGACCACTTGATTCGCAAGCACAAAACACCGGGGCGATGGGGTCAAAATTTCAGTACTGTGGTGCCGGAAGGACACTACTTTATGATGGGTGATAATCGTGACAACAGTAGCGATAGCCGTGTTTGGGGGGCTGTACCCGAAGAGAATGTGGTGGGTAAGGCTTTCGCTGTGTGGATGCACTGGGAGAAAGTGCTAAGCATTCCCAGTTTTGATACAGTGGGCACAATACGTTAAAGCGGGCTGGGGAGAGAAGAATGAGGCAGCATAAACAGCAGGGTTTGTCGGCACTGGGCATATTACTGGTTCTGACCATTGCCGGTTTTTTTCTAACGATTGCAACAACCATTGGCCCGCTCTATCTCGATAACTCCTTCGTTAACGCCGCTTTGCAGTCTCTATCCAGCGAGCCCATTCATAAGCTCAGTGACGGAAAAATACGCAGAAGACTGCAGGATTCTTTTACCATCAATAATATTCGCGATGTGAATGCCAAAGATACGGTGATAGAGCGTAAAAAAACGGCGACCACCGTGAGCCTCGATTACGAGCGTCGCGTTCATTTTTTTGCCAATGTTGATATTGTCGTTGTTTTTAAGAATACCTATGATACCTCTGCCCGCTAGTTACCCCGTCGACGTTATACATTGGTGAACATTTCCCAGCGCCGCTTTGTTAATCGCCTTGGTCACAGTTTTACTGACCCCACCTTGCTCGAGCAAGCCCTAACCCACCGCAGCTTTGGCGCGCTTAATAACGAGCGCCTCGAATTCCTCGGTGATGCTGTGCTCGACATGGTGATTAGTGAGATGCTCTATCGCCATTTTCCCGCTGCCAGTGAAGGGGATTTAAGCCGCTTGCGGGCCGTTTTAGTCAAGGGCGAAGCCCTGGCCAAAATGGCGCGGGCAATTGATCTTGGCGATCAACTACGACTCGGTTCTGGTGAGCTAAAGAGCGGTGGTTTTCGGCGCGATTCGATACTGGCTGGAGCCTATGAAGCGGTGATTGGTGCCATTTTACTCGACGGGGGCTTTGAAACCTGTCGAGCCTGTCTTGTCGCCTGGTTTGAGCCCCTTTTACAAAGCTTGTCTCTGGGTGATGAACACAAGGATCCGAAATCTCGTTTGCAGGAATATTTACAGGGCAGGGGTGAAGCACTGCCGGTTTACAAGCTGCTGACGGTCAGTGGCGAAGGCCATGCTCAGCACTTCGAGGTGCAATGTTACCTGGAAGGGGTATCTGCTGATTACCGCGGTGAGGCCAGTAGTCGTCGCAAGGCGGAACAGGCATCAGCGACAGTGGCATTGAATGAATTGCAGGTTGAAGGTAATAAAGTTGGCAAGGGGCGGTGATCCGATGGTAGATGAGAAAATAGAACAGCGGTGTGGCTATGTGGCTATTGTTGGCCGCCCGAATGTCGGCAAGTCGACCTTGCTGAATCATTTGCTCGGTTTAAAACTGAGTATTACCTCGCGCAAGCCGCAAACAACGCGCCACAATGTGCTGGGTATCAAAACGGTAGATGATTGTCAGCTTATATTTGTCGATACTCCGGGTATCCATAGCGATCAGGATAAAGCGATTAATCGCTATATGAATAAAGCGGCACAGACGGCCATTCGCGATGTGGATGTGATTGTCTTTGTTATCGATCGCCTGTTGTGGACAGAAGCTGACAAAGCGGTCGCCGAGAAATTGGCCGATTCCAAGTCACCTATTATTGTCGCTATTAATAAAGTCGACCGAATAGAAGACACCGCTGAACTTTTGCCGCACATTGAACACTTGCAAAAATTAATGCCGGACGCAAAAATAATTCCTGTTTCTGCATTACAGAAAAAAAACCTGGATGTATTAGAAGAGCAAATCAGTCAGCATATACCGCACAGTGGCTTTCTCTTTCCCGAAGATCAAATCACCGACCGCTCCGAGCGCTTTTTAGCCGCCGAGCTGGTGCGCGAAAAAATTACCCGTCAACTCGGTGCCGAGCTGCCCTATCAAATCGCCGTTGAAATTGAAGCCTTTGAAATGAAGGGCCGTATTCGCCATATCAACGCCCTGATTTTGGTGGAGCGCGAGGGGCAAAAGAAAATAATAATTGGTGAAAAGGGCAAGCGCCTGAAAAGTATTGGCCAGGCAGCTCGCATTGATATGGAGCGTTTATTCGATAGCAAGGTCATGCTAACCCTGTGGGTGAAAGTACGCAGCGGCTGGTCTGACGATGAGCGAGCTTTGCGCAGCCTCGGCTATCAAGATTAAACTCTCGGTAGTCGTTGAGTGAAGCCGTGACTCTATAGGCCTTGCCGATTAGAGCCTGCTTGTGGTCACGGTTCTAAAAAGATTATGAACACAGAAAACGAACAAGCCTACGTGCTACATAAACGAGATTATCGCGAGAGCAGTCAGTTAGTCGACCTGTTTTCCCGAGACTACGGTCGCCTGCGCGCCGTAGCAAAAGGCGCTCGTGGTAAGCGAAAACTGGGTGGTCATCAACTACAGGCTTTTACGCCCCTTGCATTATCGTGGCGGGGCAAGGGTGAGTTAAAAAGTTTGACCGGGGTGGAGACCTCGGGGAGTAGTGCCACGTTACAGGGCGAAAGCTTGTACATCGGCTTATACCTCAATGAGTTGCTGGTTCGTTTGTTGCCGGAGTACGTGCCCCACGAAAACTTGTTTGATCGCTACAATGACCTTATTGCGCAACTGGGGGCGAACACTGATCCGGAGCCTCTACTGCGGCGCTTTGAACTACTACTGCTGGAAGAGATCGGTTACGGTTTTGATCTGACTACAGAGCTTGCTGAAAACCGACCCATTGTGGCGGGTGAGACTTATCATTTTAGGTCGGATCAGGGCTTTATTCGTGTTGATGTTTTTTCAGACCAGAGCAAAGAAAACGGCTTTGAGGGTGAATCTTTACTGGCGATGGCCGCGGATAATTTTCAATCAGTCGAGGTCAGGCGCTGTGCGAAACGCCTGCTGCGCAGCGCATTACAAGCTCAGCTCGGTGAGCGGCCGCTGTTGAGTCGGCAACTATTTCGTCAGGCGCGTGTCCCAACAGGTAGTGTGAACGGGGCCAGGGGCAAATAGAGGTGGGGCGAGGATGATAGTGGGTGTCGGCAGTGATCTGGTGCATATCAGCAGGATAGAGGCCGTATTAGAGCGCCAGGGCGAAGCCTTTGCCAGGCGTATTCTGTGTCCCGAGGAATTGGAAACTTTTTGCCAGAAAAACAAAGCAAGACAGAAGGCTGCCTTTTTGGCGAAGCGCTTTGCCGCTAAAGAGGCGCTGAGCAAAGCCCTGAAAACAGGTATTGGCAAGGTTTCGTGGCAGCATATACTGGTGAGCAATAGCCCCGGTGGAGCGCCTGAAATAAGCTTGTCAGGTCAGGCCCTAACAGTTTTTAAAGCGCTGGGTGGCGAGAGTATTCACCTCAGCCTGTCCGACGAGCAGGACATGGCACTGGCCTTTGTGGTGTTGAGTACTTAGCCGGGTATTGGTTTTTCTGCCTAAGTGCAGCAGATAAGTATGTCCATAAGGACAGTCGATATGCCCAAGCCGTCTTAGGGCTTGATACGGTTTAAATCGATAGTGGTGGCCAGCGGGCTTAAAATAGAAATTTTGTCAGTGGGAACAACGCAAGTATGGAATATCCGACTATAGAGTCCTGTATTGGCAATACACCTCTGGTGAGATTGCAGCGCCTGAGCGCCGGTCGTAACAATACGATACTCCTTAAACTCGAAGGTAATAATCCGGCGGGTTCGGTCAAAGACCGTCCGGCCCTGAGTATGATTGCCCACGCTGAAGCCAGAGGCACGATCCAGCCCGGCGATACGCTGATCGAGGCGACCAGCGGCAATACCGGCATCGCTCTGGCAATGGTGGCTGCGATTAAAGGCTATCGCATGATTTTGATTATGCCCGACCATATGACGCAAGAGCGTAAAGAGGCGATGTTGGCCTACGGGGCAGAATTGATTCTGGTCAGTCAGGAGGATGGCATGGAGGGGGCTCGGGATCTGGCCCTGCAAATGCAAGCAGAGGGCAAGGGCTTGGTGCTCGATCAATTTAATAATGCCGATAATCCTCTAGCACATATTGAGGGCACGGGGCCTGAAATCTGGCAGCAAACGGCGGGAACCGTCACTCACTTCGTCGCTGCCATGGGTACTACCGGTACGATTATGGGTGTCTCGCAGGCGCTAAAAACCTTTAATAAAAACATTCAGATTATCGGCCTGCAGCCCTCAGAAGGGGCCAGTATCCCCGGTATTCGTCGCTGGCCGACGGCCTATTTACCCGGTATATTCGACGCGGCGAGCATTGATCGCACCCTCGATATTGGCCAGCAAGAGGCCGAGGACACGATGCGCGATCTAGCCCGTAAAGAGGGGGTTTTCTGTGGTGTTTCATCCGGTGGCGCGGTGGCGGGCGCCTTGCGACTAGCCGGTGAATTAGAAAATGCCACCATCGTGGTGTCGATCTCTGATCGCGGCGATCGCTATCTCTCCTCGGGGCTTTTTAGTGCCTGATTTCAATATCCTCTTTGTTCTATTGGCTTAGGAGCTATCCTTGGTGCAAGTTCGCGAAATACATGCTGCCCCTGTTGAAGGTACTGCCGATATTACTTTTTGGCTCGATAAAATCGCCGCCAAATGTGAACTGGATGAAGCCGCTAGAGAAAAGTTGACCCTGGCTGCTGAATTGGCGGGGCAGGCCGAAGAGAGTGCTCGACGGGTGGGAAAGTCACTTTTTCGCGGCAGTATTTTGCAAATGGGTCTGGAAATCGCCGATATTCTTTCCGACCTGCATATGGATTGTGAAAGTCTACAGGCAGCCATTTTGTACCGCTCGGTACGGGAAGAAAAGCTCAGCATAGATTCTGTTCGCGATATTTTTGGTGAGAATGTTGCGACACTCATTAGCAATGTACTGCGCATGGCGGTAATTAGTGGATTACGCAGCGATTCCGAGCAGCATGTACTGGGTCAGGATGCCACTCAGCAAGCCAGTAAAGTGAGAGAAATGCTGGTGTCGGTGATCGATGATGTGCGGGTTGCACTGATTAAACTGGCCGAGCGTACCTGTGCTATTCGCATGGTTAAAACAGCTCCGGAGGAAAAACGCCGACAGGTAGCCAGAGAAATTTTTGATGTCTATGCCCCCCTCGCTGACCGCCTAGGTATTGGCCAGTTAAAGTGGGAGCTGGAAGACCTCGCTTTTCGTTATCTTGAGGCCGATGAATACCAGCAAATTGCGCGTTTGCTCGATGAAAAACGCATTGATCGTCAGCAATATATTGAGACGGCTATTGCGACTATTAAAGGCGAGCTGGATAAAATTGCTAAGCGCAGTGATGTCACTGGGCGAGCAAAGCATATTTACAGTATCTGGCGAAAAATGCACCGCAAAGATATTGGCTTCTCCCAGGTTTATGATATTCGCGCTATCAGGGTGCTAGTGCCGACGGTCAGTGACTGTTATGCCGTACTGGGCATTGTCCACAGTAAGTGGCGCAATATTCCCAACGAATTCGATGACTATATCGCTTCACCGAAAGAAAATGGTTATCAATCACTGCACACCGCTGTCATTGGGCCGGGCCGCAAAGTGGTCGAAATTCAGATCCGCACCTACGAAATGCACGAAGAATCCGAGCTAGGCATTTGCGCGCACTGGCAGTACAAAGCGGGCGATAGCAACGCTGCGGGCGATAGTTACGAAGGTAAAATTGCCTGGCTCAGACAAGTGCTGGAATGGCATGAAAACCTGGGCGACTTTATTGAACTGGAAAGTGGTACCGAGCAGGTATATGTCTTTACGCCCGAGGGGCATATTATCGACCTGCCCGTGGGTGCTACGCCCGTTGATTTTGCTTATCGGGTGCACACTCAAATTGGTCATCGCTGTCGCGGTGCTAAAGTGAATGGCGACATCGTCAGCTTGAGTTCAACCTTAAAAACCGGTGATCAAATCGAAATTATTACCGGTAAAAACGAAGCGCCGCGTCGTGACTGGTTGGTGAAATCTCTCGGCTACTTACAGACAACCCGAGCAAGGGCAAGAGTACAGCAGTGGTTTCGCGCCCAAAATCGCGAGCAAAATGTCGAGGCGGGGCAGCGCATACTCGATCGAGAATTTCGTCACCTGGGTATTGATCTGGGACAGCTCGATAGTATCGCCAGCAAGTTTAATAAACACGGTGCTGAAGGTTTATACGCGGCTATCGGTGCCGGCGACATCAGTTCCACTCAGGTCATTAACGCGGCTCAGGGTAGTTTGAAAGTAGCGGGGCGCCCAGCACCATCGCCGCAATCAAATGCCAGCCGTTACGCCGATTCAGGATTTTATATATATGGTGTCGGTAATTTATTAACTCGGGTAGCACGTTGCTGTGCACCACAACCGGGTGATGATATCTGCGGTTATTTAACCGCCAATCATGGCGTTAGTATTCACCGCTCCGACTGCGGGGCTCTTTTGCGCCTCCAGGCTGAAGAGCCGCGCCGTGTACTGCAAGTTACCTGGGGTGGGGCACCACAACAGCGCTATCCCGTTAAGATTCAAGTCACGTCTTACGATAGAGCCGGTTTATTGCGCGATATTACCGGGTTGATCGACAGGGAAGGTTTATTTATTGGCACCTTAAATAGTGTGGAAACAAATGACGGCCTTATAGAGACTGGATTTTCTACTGAGGTGGTGAGTGTTGAAGAGCTAAGCCATCTACTTTCCAAATTATGCCAGGTTGATAATGTTGTCGACGCCTGCCGCCTGGTTGAGGAGGTGCCCACGGATGAGCAGTGAAACAAAAACATACAGCATCGAAGAGCTGATTCATTTAATGGCTCGCTTACGCCACCCCAATACCGGTTGCCCCTGGGATATCAAACAAGACTTCGAAAGCATCGTGCCCCACACCCTTGAAGAAACCTATGAGGTTGTCGACGCTATCGAGCGGGGCGACTTTGCGCATTTGCGCGAAGAGCTCGGTGATTTACTTTTCCAGGTGGTTTTTTATAGTCAGATGGCAAAAGAACAAAACTTGTTTGATTTTGAGGGGGTTATTGATGCCCTCACCGCCAAGCTATTGAAACGCCATCCTCATGTCTTCCCCGAGGGTACTTTGCACAGCGAGCGCAAAGCCGGTCATATACCGGAGCAGACGGCGATCCGAGCGGACTGGGAACAGTTAAAGGCCAAAGATCGGCTTGATAAAGGGGCCCTGGGGCGCCTGGCCGATATTCCCCTGGCACTACCCGCACTCACGCGCTCACAAAAGCTCCAAAAAAGGGCCGCCAATCATGGTTTTGACTGGCCAGATTATCGACCCGTGCTCGATAAAATCGACGAAGAACTCGCTGAATTACGCGAAGCCATTGAGCTCAATAACCCTGAGCACGTTGAAGAGGAACTGGGCGATCTGATTTTTGCCTGCGTCAACCTGGGTCGTCACCGGGAGATTAATCTCGAGACTTGCCTGCGACGGGCCAATCAAAAATTTGAGGCTCGCTTCCGTGCAATGGAGGTGATAGCAGAAAAAAACAGCCTTGATTTTGAAGCCCTCAGCCTCGAAGAAAAAAATAATTTGTGGCTACAGGTAAAAGCCTCAGAAAGTTTGACCGCCAGCTAGCCATTGGCTGACATTTCAGCGACTTGTAGAAAAGCCCTGTTCAGTGTAAGGTTCGGCCTTTTTTTTGGTGCCGTAATTCTTTATCAACTCGCCAAATAGAGTGATGGCTGGCGAGCAATAATTACCACTAAGCTGCACTGTATTCTGCTATACGGTACCAGCTCGCAAATCGGAGAACATGAATGCGATTAATACTGCTAGGTCCACCCGGCGCTGGAAAAGGAACCCAGGCACAATTTATTTCAGAAAAGTACGGCATTCCCCAAATTTCCACGGGTGATATGCTGCGAGCAGCAGTAAAAGCCGGCACCGAGCTGGGGTTAAAAGCTAAAGATATTATGGCCTCCGGCGGTCTGGTTTCTGATGACTTGATCATTGACCTGGTTAAAGAGCGTATCCTGCAGGCTGATTGCGTTAATGGTTTTCTGTTTGACGGTTTCCCGCGCACCATCCCCCAGGCTCAGGCACTTGTCGATGCTGAAATTGCCATTGATGTGGTATTGGAAATTCACGTTGCCGACAATGAAATCGTATCGCGCCTGAGTGGTCGACGAGTGCATGAAGGCTCTGGTCGGGTCTACCATATTCAGCATAACCCACCAAAAACAGAAGGTGTTGACGATGTTAGCGGCGAAGCCTTGATTCAGCGCGTCGATGACAGTGAAGAAACCGTACGCAATCGATTGAATATTTATCACGAGCAAACCGAGCCATTGGTTACCTTTTATGAAGCCCAGTTAAAGGATGGCGCAAAGTCCGCAGCGCGCAATACCCGAGTTGATGGCATTGGCGCACTGGATGAAGTTCAGGGGCGAATTACTGCTGCGCTCGCCTAAGCGAATTGCTTTATACCCCCCGGCTTTAGCTTTGTCGGTTATTGTTGATCAGAGCTTGCGTAGTCTATACACCAGTCGGGGGATGTTTTTTTGTCGGTAGAAAAAGTCGGTGTTATCTTAGTTAATCTCGGCACGCCCTCAGCGGCAAATCCATTTTCTGTGGCTCGTTATTTACGTCAGTTTCTTTCCGACCCGCGAGTGGTTGAAGTGCCCAGGCTACTCTGGTGGGTGCTACTTAATTTATTGATTGTGCCTCTACGCTCGCGAAAAGTGAGTGAAAACTATCGCTCTATCTGGCTCGATGAGGGTTCGCCGCTGAAAGTGATTACTGAGCGGCAAGTGTCGGCTTTACAAACTGCTCTCGACGCGGAACTCTGTAAAGATAAAACACTTGGTATAAAGAGTGGCAGGGAGTTTATCTGTACTTATGCAATGACCTATGGTGATCAGTCCATTGCCAGTAGCGTGCAACAATTGCGTGAACGTGGTGTTGCAAAAATAGTCGTCTTGCCCTTATTTCCACAATATTCCGCCAGTACTACCGCTGCTGTTTATGATCAACTTGCCGAGCTGGTAAAAAAATATCGCCATATACCCGATATACGAGTGGTACATCATTACTACAGCAGCTCTTCTTATATCGCTGCACTCGCGGACTCGGTTCGCGAGCACTGGAAAAATAAGGGACAGGCAGAGTGCTTATTAATGTCTTTTCACGGTATCCCAAAAAAATATGTGGATCAGGGCGACCCCTATTACACGCAATGCCTGGAAACTGCGCGAGCCTTAGCTCAGAAACTTGAGCTGTCTTCTCAACAGTGGGCGTTTAGTTTTCAATCACGTTTTGGGCGGCTGGAGTGGGTAAAACCCTATACCGATGTAGTTTTACAAAAATGGGCCGAACGAGGTCTTGAAAGCGTCGATGTCATTTGCCCTGCGTTCTCCTGTGACTGCCTTGAAACACTGGAGGAAATTGATCAGCTTAATCGCCAGTTGTTTCTTCGGGCGGGCGGAAAAAGTTTTGCGATGATTCCCTGTTTAAATGACTCGCCTTTACATATTCAGGTGTTTAAAGAGCTTATTTACAGCCACCTATAAGTTGTTGTAGATCCGCGTGATTACGCCTTTTCCTGTCTGAGTGATTTAATTTTCCTAAGCCCGCGTTATTTATTTGTGTCTTTTGTCTCAAAAAAAATAATAAGTAAAAGTATAAGGCTGCATCGTCTTGTTTTAGAGGTCATTTTGTGGACAGTTAAAAGTTTATCAACTAAAATTCGCGCACTTGATGCAAAATCAAGTCATTTTATTTACTGCTTTAAATTATTTTCTCAGGAGCATTTATATGCCACGCCCTGCAAGCAAAAAGAAGACCGTTAAGCCGGTAGCAAAAAGCACGAAAGCCAGTGCCGGATCAGCGGCAGAAAAAGTATTGGAAAAAGCGCTGAAACAGCTGGATGCTCAAAGCGGGAAACTACGAATTGCTAGGGATAAGCTTCGCGAAAAAAGAGCGAGTGTTGCAAAAAATGCAACGGCCGCTAGTACTGCTGCACTGGATAAAGCCTATGCCTCAGTAACCACACACTCTGTAGGCCTTGCTGAGTTGACTAATTCGGTTCGACTCGCCAAGGCTGAAGTGAGAATTGAAGCGGTTTTGCAAAAAGCTCAAGATGCTCAAGCTGCAGCTCAGCTTAAACTTGAGAAATCGGCTCTGACAATGGCAGCAAAGTCAGCATCAGAGCTGAAAGCTGCGATCGAAAAGTTTGAGCAACGTTGGTTAAAGCAGCGTGAACAAGCTAATGCCAAGAAACTTAAGCTGGCTGCCGCGCGTTTACGTGCTAAGACCAAGGCTGTTGAGAAAAAAGGAAACGCTGAGGCTTCTGCTATTCGCAAGCGCGCGAATAAACTTAGTGCCAAGCCGGTGGCCAAGCCTGGTCGACCCGGTCGTCCTGCTGGTTCCGTCGCAAAAACCACAAAGGCAGATGCGGCACCCAAGCGTAGGGGGCGTCCCGCTAAAGCTACTGCGAAAGTGGCTGTCAGCACTGAGCCTAAGCGCAGGGGCCGTCCACCCAAGGCTGCATCTGCTCCCGTAAAAAAAGCAGCAGGTAAAGCTGTTAAGAGTGCCGACGCGCCAAAAAGACGTGGCCGTCCACCTAAAGCCAAGCCTGCAGTGGCCGCAAAAGCGCCAAAAGCAGTAAGCAAGGCTAAAGTAAGTGCCAAGAAAAGCACGACGGCTAGCAAGGCTGCTGCACCGAAAAGACGTGGTCGTCCACCCAAGGCCGCAAAAGCTTAGACTTGACTTAGCTTCGTAAAAAAATCCTCCTTTAATGGGGGATTTTTTTTGACATAGGCTTTTCACTAGCGAAGTAAATCTACTAGCAAGTGTTTATAATCGATCGGCGTTTTCTGTCGAATTGATAGTCCTTCTCCCGGTCGCTATGGTAATTGGCCACCCTTATTCAGACTCTGGTTTAAAAGTTACAAGACTATGGCAACTATTCTTTCAATCGATACTTCCGGAACTTGCTGCTCCGTTGCCCTGGGTATTGATAATACCCGGCTACTCCGGCGTACTGACACGCCACGAGAGCATGTTCGCCTGGTGTTGCCGATGGTCGATGAGTTACTGGCCGAGGCCGGTATTAAACTCTCTGCTCTGGATGCGATAGCGTTTACTCACGGCCCAGGGTCTTTCACCGGTTTGCGTATTGGTTTTGGTGTTGTACAGGGTTTGGCATTCGGTGCCGATTTACCCGTTATTGCACTTTCCAGTCTGCAGGTGATGGCACAAAGGGCCATGCAGCTAAAAAGTTTTACCAGCGATAGCATTATTATTCCCGCTATTGATGCCCGCATGGGAGAGCTGTATTGGGGTGTTTACAATCAATGCAATGGGCTTGCTAGCCCCCTTGCTTCCGATGCACTGTGTCCACAACAGGGAATGTCTCTACCCTTATTCGATGAGCTAACAGGTGATACGCTTCTTATCGCCGTCGGTGATGGCTGGCAGTACCAACCTGAATTACGTCGAGGTGATGATGTCTTTACGCCGAGTGCTATTTATCAGGATATCGGGCCAGATGCTGAAGACATTCTCACCCTTGCCTTTGACGCTTTGCAGCAGGGGCAGGTGTGTGCCATTGAAAATGTTGAGCCGGTTTACTTACGCAACACCATTAGCTGGAAAAAGCGTCAACGCTTAAGATCTTAAGCCTTTTTATTATTTCTCAATAGCGGGTTAATGTATGGAAACAATCCAGGTATTTGTTTTGGCGCTTATTCAGGGTCTGACGGAATATTTGCCAATTTCTAGCTCCGCCCATTTAATATTGCCCTCGCAGTTACTCGATTGGCCCGACCAGGGTCTAGCCTTTGATGTGGCGGTACATATCGGTTCATTGCTGGCAGTTTGCACCTATTTTCGCCAGGAGCTGCAGCTTATATTTGCCAGTTGCTGGATACAGTTATTTCACGGTCGAGGCAATGAACACAGTCGTCTGGGCTGGCTGTTAATGTTTGGAACCATTCCCGTGGGTCTCGCTGGGCTGTTGTTCGATGATTTTATTGAGAACCATCTGCGTTCAATTTTGGTGATTGCCACAACGACCATTGTTTTTGGTTTATTACTGGGCCTTGCCGATAAAAAAGGCTCCCACCAACTGGCTATGGAGCAGATGGGGTGGCGCTCTGCCATGTTGATTGGGCTGTCACAGGCCCTGGCATTAATACCCGGCACCTCTCGATCGGGCATTACGATTACAGCAGCACTGGCTCTGGGTTATGACCGTCAAACTGCGGCGCGCTTTTCCTTCCTGTTAGCCATTCCGGTAATTATTCTCAGTGGCGGCTACAAAGGGCTGCAACTTATTGGTGAGCCTAACGTGGTTGCCTGGGGCGATATTTTTCTCGGCATTGGGCTTTCGGCAGTGACGGCATTTGCCTGTATCCACTTTTTTCTCGCCCTGGTTAATCGCATTGGTATGATGCCTTTTGTCTGGTATCGGCTTATCCTCGGTGGGTATTTATGCACTTTATTAGTCAATGGGAGCTAAAACCATGCAGCAAAAAGTAGCCTTCCTCGGCCTTGGAGTCATGGGTTATCCCATGGCCGGTCATTTAAGCAGCCAGGGTTTTGAGGTGACGGTTTACAACCGAACAGCGGCACGGGCCGAAGACTGGATCAAGGAATTCTCTGGTCAAATGGCGACCACGCCTGCGGGAGCCGCATCCGGTGCGGACATTGTTTTTGCCTGTGTCGGTCAGGATGAGGACGTGCGCGCCGTAACCGTTGGCGAGCAGGGTGCCTTTGCAGCATTAGACAAAGGCGCAATTTTTGTGGACCACACGACAGCCTCGGCGGCACTGGCTCGCGAGTTGGCAAGCGAGTCTCAGCAGCACGGTTTTCACTTTATTGATGCGCCGGTTTCCGGTGGTCAGCAGGGTGCCGAAAATGGCCGTTTAACCGTGATGTGCGGCGGCGAAGAGTCAGCTTTTTCCCGGGTTGCCCCGGTTATTGAAAGCTATGCCCAAACTGTAAAATTGTTGGGCCCGTCGGGTAGTGGGCAATTATGTAAAATGGTGAATCAGGTGTGTATCGCCGGTTTAGTGCAGGGGCTTGCTGAAGGGCTGCATTTCGCCCAGGCTGCCGGACTCGATGCCAATGAAGTGATTGAAGTTATCTCTAAAGGCGCTGCACAATCCTGGCAAATGGAAAATCGCTATAAAACCATGCTCGCTAATGAGTTTGAACACGGCTTTGCCGTCGACTGGATGCGTAAAGATCTCGATATTGTCTTACAGGAAGCGCGACGCAATGGCTCTCAATTGCCGGTGACGGCGCTGGTCGATCAATTCTATGCCGATGTACAGGCAGCGGGAGGCGGGCGCTGGGATACCTCTAGCCTGTTGACGCGATTAAAAACCAAATCAAAAGCTGATTAGGCCGCTACACCTTTTAATCCCGAATAATATAATTCCGCATAATTTCAAGTAATAATAAACAGGCTCAGGTGGTATGGCAGTGAACAATCAGGACAGTTTTAACGATCAACTTCTCGCATTTTTAAAGGCTGCTCCCAGCCCCTTCCATGCCGCTGAGCAAATGGCCCAAAGGCTTGATGAGGCCGGTTTTGAATATTTGTCTGAGCAAGAAAGCTGGTCAATAGAAGCCGGCGGGCGTTACTACACCACTCGCAATGATTCGTCGATTACTGCCTTTACCGCCGGTGATTTTAGTCGGGGCATACGTATGGTTGGTGCCCATACCGACAGCCCCTGTCTAATGGTGAAACCCCAGCCGGAAAAAACCAAGAACTACCTGCAAGTCGGGGTGGAAGTTTACGGCGGTGCCCTGTTAAACCCCTGGTTTGACCGCGACCTGTCGTTGGCGGGACGCGTCATTTATCGCGACAAGGCCAGCGGTGAGCTGAAACAAAGCCTGCTCGATTTTGCACGAGCGATTGCGACCATTCCCAGCTTGGCGATTCACCTCGATCGCGAAGCGAATAAAAATCGCACGGTGAATCCGCAAACCGATATTCCGCCAATCTTGTGTGCCCTGCACGAGCAGCGCAGTCGTGATTTTCGTGAATTATTAGCGACGGAATTATTGGCACAGAACCCGCAGCTCGGCAGCGATACTGAAAACATTAGTGTGCTCGATTACGAGCTATGTTTTTACGATACACAGCCCCCGGCGATTATTGGCCTGCACAATGATTTCATCGCCTCGGCGCGGCTCGATAACCTACTCAGCTGTTTTACCGGTTTGCAGGCCCTATTGTCTGCCGATGCTCAGCAGCCTTGCTTACTCGTCTGTACCGATCATGAAGAAGTGGGCAGTGCCTCAGCCTGCGGTGCCCAGGGGCCCATGTTGGCATCCGTGCTTGAACGTTTGTTGCCCAATGTCGGTGAGCGCAGCCGCTGTATTGCCCGTTCATTGATGGTGTCAGCCGATAATGCCCACGGCATACACCCCAATTACGCCACTAAGCACGATGCCAACCACGGTCCGCTGTTAAATGGTGGCCCAGTAATAAAGATTAACGCCAATCAACGCTATGCCACTAACAGCGTTACGGCGGCACTGTTTCGCGATTTATGCCAACAGGTCGATGTGCCCGTGCAAAGCTTTGTCACCCGTACTGACCTTGGTTGTGGCAGTACCATTGGCCCTATCACCGCAAGCGAAATTGGTGTGCCGACTCTCGATGTGGGCGTGCCGACCTTTGCCATGCATTCGATTAGAGAGCTTGCCGGCAGCGACGATGCCTGGTCACTGTTCAAAGTGTTACGCACACTTTATGAGCAAACAGACGCGCTCTGTATTTAATCATTCAAGATTTCACTGTTTACCACAAACTTAAATTTTCATTGATAAAATAAGGATAAAAACATGCGATTAGCAGGAAAAGTAGCACTCATCACCGGTGCCGGTGGCCCCATGGGCATGGGCGTGGCAAAGCGCTTTGCCGAAGAGGGCGCTTCATTAATCATGAGCGATATTTCAGGTACCCGTCTGGCGCAAGGGGTGGAAGAAGTCGAGCCGTCACTGGTCTCAGGTGCTTCAATTTTTTCACAAAAAGGCAGCGTGCTGGTTGAGGCCGATGTCGACGCTCTACTCGACGGTGCCCTTAAACAATTCAAACAGGTGGACATTATTATTAACGTGGTGGGCGGCCTGTTTCTCGATGCCCGCTACACCCCGGTACTGGAAGTCCAGGAAGAGCGCTGGGATATGTGCTTTACCGTCAATATGAAGGGTATTTTCTACCTCACCCGTAAATTGGCCCCCGGTATGCTCGAACGCAATTACGGCAAGATCGTTAATGTCTCTTCCGTTGAATACTGCGGTGCAGCGGGCCATGCCGATTATGCGGCAGCAAAAGCCGGTGTCACTTCATTAACACGCAGCCTCGCCGAAGAGCTTGCCCCCAATATTAATGTTAATTGCATTGCCCCCGGTATTATTCGTACCCTGGCGATTCGCGATGTGGGTGAAGATGTGGCGAAGGAATTCGCCGAGAAAAACCTGCTCAAGCGCATGGGCGAGCCGGAAGATATTGCCAATACCGCACTGTTTCTCGCCAGTGATGAATCCAGCTATATCACCGGCGTGACGATTCCTGTGTCTGGTGGGCTTTGGCCAGCGCTATAACCTCGCGCTTTAAGCGATCTGCGGCCTTATCGAACAGACCTATTCTGGATCTACGATAAGGCTATTTCGATTTTTAAGGCCTATAAGCTTGCCCTTGCTCGGCCTCTCCTCATTGCCTGGCACTATTGCTATTTATTGCTTTCAATAGAGTAGTGCCGACGCAGCAATTTCGTTAAAATACGCCGTTTTTAGGCGACGTAATCCGATGCTCGAAGTTAACCCCATCAGAAATACTCTGGCCGACCTGCAAGCGCGAACCGACGTGCTCAGGGGGTATCTTTGACTATCTCGAAAAGAAAGACCGCCTCACCGAAGTCGAACTCGAACTCGCTGTCCCCGAAGTCTGGAATGAGCCTGCCCGCGCCCAGGCTTTAGGCAAGGAGCGCGCTTCCCTCGAGCTCGTCGTTGAGACCATTGAATCCCTCGATAGTGGCGTCGCCGACAATAGCGAATTACTCGAAATGGCGGCCGAAGAGGACGACACAGAAACGCTGGCTGATGTTGAATCCGAAATTGCCCGCTTAACCGAATGCCTCGAAGTCCTTGAATTTCGCCGCATGTTCTCCGGCGCAATGGACCCCAATAGCGCCTACCTTGATATCCAGGCCGGTTCCGGCGGCACCGAAGCCCAGGACTGGGCCGAAATGCTACTGCGCATGTACCTGCGCTGGGGCGATCAAAAAGGCTTTAAAGTCGAACTCATTGAAGCCTCTGCCGGTGATGTTGCCGGTATCAAAAGCGCCACTGTCCATTTTCAGGGTGATTACGCCTTTGGTTGGTTGCGCACCGAAACCGGGGTGCATCGTCTGGTGCGTAAGTCGCCATTTGACTCCGGTAGTCGCCGCCACACCTCATTTTCAGCTGTCTTTGTTTCCCCCGAAATTGACGACGATATTGAAATTGAAGTCAGTAAGAGTGATGTTCGTGAAGATACCTACCGTGCCAGTGGCGCCGGTGGTCAGCACGTCAACAAAACGGATTCGGCCGTACGCTTGACCCACCTGCCAACGGGCACGGTGGTGCAGTGTCAAAACCAGCGCTCGCAGCATCAAAACCGTGACAATTGCTGGAAAATGCTTAAAGCCAAACTTTATGAGCTGGAAGAGTTACGCCGTAAAGAAAGTGCCCAGGTCGTTGAAGATAATAAATCTGATATCGGCTGGGGCAGCCAGATTCGCTCCTACGTACTTGATGACTCGCGTATTAAAGACCTGCGCACCAATATTGAGACCCACAATACCCAGCAAATGCTCGATGGCGATCTCGATAAGTTTATCGAAGCCAGTTTGAAAGCAGGGCTTTAAACTGCTGTTTACAATTATTTACGCTAACTATTAGCTTCAACATGTACTACCAGACCCCGGAATATTCCCATGAGTAAAGAACCGTCCCAGCCCGTCGATGAAAACAAGCTGATTGCCGAGCGCCGTAGCAAACTGGCCGCCATTCGTGAAAAAGGCCAGGCTTTTCCCAATGAATTTCGTCGTGAAGATTTTGCCAATAAACTGCAGGAAGAGTTTAGCGAGCAAAGCAAAGAAGAGCTGGAAACTTTGGGCCACCAAACCAGTGTCGCCGGTCGTGTTATGGCCAAGCGCGGGCCTTTTATGGTGTTGCAGGATGTCTCCGGCACGATTCAGCTTTACGCCGATAAAACCACACAGAAGGATATTCGTGATCGTTGGGGCCATTGGGATGTGGGTGACCTGGTGGGTGTGCGCGGCACATTACACCGGTCGGGTCGCGGCGACCTCTACGTCAATCTTGAAGAGTATGATTTACTCACTAAATCATTACGCCCGCTGCCGGAGAAATTCCACGGCCTGGCCGATCAGGAAATACGTTATCGCCAGCGCTATGTTGATTTAATCGTCAACGAAGACTCGCGCAATGTGTTTCGTCTGCGCTCCAAGATTGTCGACTTTATTCGCCACTACCTGAATCAGCGCGACTTTATGGAAGTGGAAACGCCGATGATGCAGCTGATTCCCGGTGGTGCCACGGCGCGTCCCTTCGAGACCTTTCACAATGCCCTCGACCAGCCCATGTTTCTGCGTGTGGCGCCAGAGCTGTATTTGAAGCGCCTGGTCGTCGGTGGCTTTGAGAGAGTGTTTGAAATTAATCGCAACTTCCGCAATGAAGGCCTGTCGACTCGACACAACCCCGAATTCACCATGCTAGAGTTTTATCAGGCCTATGCCGATTACCGGGATCTGATGGACTTAACCGAAGATATGCTACGTCATCTCTGCGAGGAAGTACTGGGTACCAGTAAAGTCACCTATCAGGGCAGTGAGTTTGATTTCGCCAAGCCTTTCGACCGCTATACGGTGGTTGAATCTATTTTGCACTTTAACCCCGACCTATCATTAAGTGATATTGATAGCCTTAAGAGTGCGACTAAAATCGCCGAAGGTTTGGGCATTCCCCTTAAAGAAATCTGGGGCCTGGGTAAAATTCAAATTGAGATATTTGAAAAGACCGTTGAGCATCGCCTCGATAATCCCACTTTTATTACCGCCTACCCGACCGAAGTATCACCACTGGCACGGCGCAATAACGACGATCCTTTTGTTACCGACCGCTTTGAATTTTTTGTCGGCGGACGTGAAATTGCCAACGGTTTTTCAGAGTTAAATGACTCGGAAGATCAGGCCGAGCGCTTCCTCGAGCAGGTGAAAGAAAAAGATTCCGGCGATGATGAAGCCATGCACTTCGATGCCGACTATGTGCGGGCACTAGAGTACGGTTTGCCACCGACGGCGGGCGAGGGCATCGGTATTGACCGTTTAGTGATGTTGCTGACCGATGCGCCCTCCATTCGCGATGTACTGCTTTTCCCCCATATGCGTGCCGAATAGTTCAGCGATTAAATGTCTTTACTAGCCAATAAAAAGGGAGGCGTTCAACTGGATGCCTCCTGGCTAGCCGTATTGGGTGAAGAGTTTGATAAGCCCTATATGCAAAGCCTGGATCGCTTTCTTGTTGATGAAAAAGCCAATGGAAAAGTAATTTTCCCCGCCAGTTCACGCTGGTTTGCGGCTTTTAACAATACATCTTTTGAAAAGGTGAAAGTGGTGATTCTCGGGCAGGACCCTTATCACGGGCCAGAGCAGGCTCACGGTTTATGCTTTTCAGTGCCGCCAGAGATTAAAATCCCGCCTTCGCTGGTGAATATTTATAAAGAGCTGGCGACCGATCTTAATATTCCTGTGTCGACCAATGGCTGCCTTCAGCACTGGGCAGAGCAGGGTGTACTGCTATTGAATGCGACCTTAACGGTTGAAAATGCACAGGCGGGTTCCCACCAAAATAAAGGCTGGGAAGCGTTTACTGATAAGGCGATTCAAGTCTTAAACGAGCAACGGGATAATTTGGTTTTTATTTTATGGGGGACTTACGCGCAGAAAAAAGGCGCTTTTATTGATACCCAGCGTCAACTAGTGATTAAGTCACCACACCCTTCGCCGCTATCGGCCTACCGGGGTTTTTTCGGTAGTCGCCCCTTTTCGCAAACCAATGCCTATTTAAAAGCTAACAACAAAAAAGCCATCGACTGGCAGGTTAACTGACAATCGATGGCTTGAGCCTTTAAACAATAAAAATTTACGCTTTAATAGCGCCAGAAGCTTTCAAGGCCGCAACTTTATCAGCACTAATGCCCCAGTCAGCCAGTACTTCATCGGTGTGCACACCGGTGGCAGGTGTTGGAGACTTGATGGACGACGGTGTGACGCTAAAGCGAGGGGCTGGAGCGGGGTGCATCACGCCGTCAACATCAACAAAAGACCCGCGTTCTTTGTTGTGAGAATAATGAGGCGCTTCGGCGAGGCTCAGCACAGGGGCAAAGCAGATATCGGTGTTTTCCATTAAGGCACACCACTCATCACGGGTTTTGGTGAGGAAAATCTCTTTAAACTTTTCTTTCATCGCTGGCCAGCTTTCACGTTCCATTTGCGGTGGCAGCGAGTCGGGATCGAGTCCTATTTTTTCGAGTAGCATGGCGTAGAATTTGGTCTCGATAGAGCCAATAGACACGTACTTACCATCGCGAGTTTCATAGACATTGTAAAAATGCGCGCCACTATCGAGGATATTAGAGGCACGTTCGTCGCTCTGATTACCGCCAGCATTCATGCCATAAATAGAGGTCATTAAGGACAGGGCACCGTCGACCATGCCGGCATCAACCACCTGGCCTTTGCCAGAGTTTTTCACTTCGTGCAGGGCGGCGAGTATGCCGACAACAATAAACATGGTGCCGCCGCCGAAATCACCGACCAGGTTCAGTGGTGGTGTGGGTGGCTCGTCATTGCTGCGGCCAATGGCGTGCAGTGCACCCGACAGGGCGATGTAATTAAGATCGTGGCCAGCACTTTTTGATAATGGGCCTTCCTGTCCCCAGCCTGTTACACGACCGTAGACCAGCTTTGGGTTGCGCTCCAGGCACACATCGGGACCCATGCCCAAACGCTCCATCACACCGGGACGAAAGCCTTCAAGAACGATATCGGCCTTATCAATGAGATCAAGCAGCGTGTCGATACCATCCGGGTTCTTCAAATCGACGGCGATAGATTTGCGACCGCGACCGAGGAAGTTAAACTTCTTCGGCATGGGAATACCCAGGCCAGAAGCGGTGAGCCGGTCAACTCGAATGACCTCCGCTCCCATGTCAGACAGCATCATTGCCGCCATTGGTGCGGGGCCAATACCTGCAAGCTCGACTACTTTTAAACCCGTTAATGGTCCACTCATTTGTATTTCTCCTGTTACTGGCGAGCCTTAGGGCTCAATTGGTGTGGCTATAAAAAGTCATTCAGCCGCTCAAGGTATAGCGAAACCCCAGGCGTTGCAAACATGTCGATGCAATTGCAGCAATAAGGGTGTCTGGGAGGGCTGATAGAGGCCGAAACGCTGCTTGTCAGGGCTCGATTACTGGGCCAGGAGGATGCTCTCAATCAAGTGAGCAAAGCAAATAGACCGGGACTTTTTAGCCGCCAGAATGTAAAGTAACTGACTGAATTTTAATCGCTATCGCAACACTTAACGCAACCACTGGAGGCTATTATGGATTTCGATTATTCCGACAAAGTACGGGATCTGCAGCTGCGGGTTCAGGACTTTATGGACCGCGTGATCTATCCCAACGAAGAACTTTTCTATCAGCAGCTCGAAGAGGGCGGCCGTTGGTGCAAGCCGGCCGTGCTGGAAGAGATGAAAGATCAGGCCAAAAAAGAGGGTTTATGGAACCTGTTTTTACCCGAGAGTGATCACGGTGCCGGCCTCACCAATCTCGAATATGCCCCCCTGTGTGAAATCATGGGTAAGAGCAAGTTTGCCTCTGAGGTCTTCAACTGCTCGGCGCCCGATACCGGCAATATGGAAACTATCGAGCGCTACGGTAGCGAAGAGCACAAAGAAAAGTGGCTGAAGCCCTTGTTAAACGGTGAGATCCGCTCGGCTTTCTGCATGACAGAGCCACTGGTTGCCTCTTCCGATGCCACCAATATTGAAACCAGCATCGTCCGTGACGGTGATGAGTATGTGATTAACGGCCGCAAGTGGTTTGCTTCCGGTGTCCATGAGCCGGATTGTAAAATCTGGATTGTGATGGGTAAAACCGATCCCACCGCGGCCAAGCACGTCCAGCAGTCAATGATTCTGGTTGAACCCGGTCTCCCCGGCATCACGGTTGAGCGCTGGTTGCCGGTGTTTGGTTATGACGATGCGCCCCACGGTCACGCCGAAGTGGTGTTTAAAGACGTACGTGTACCGGCTTCCAACATACTGCTGGGCGAAGGCCGTGGTTTTGAAATCGCCCAGGGTCGCCTTGGCCCAGGCCGTATTCACCACTGCATGCGGGTGATTGGTGTTGCCGAACGTGCGCTTGAGTTAATGTGTAAACGAGCTATGGATCGGGTGGCTTTTGGCAAGAAAATCTCTGAGCAAAGTGTCTGGTCAGAGCGTATCGCCGATGCTCGCATCAACATCGAAATGACCCGTCTGCTAACACTGAAAGCGGCCCACATGATGGATACCGTGGGTAACAAAGTCGCCCGCGCCGAAATTGCGATGATCAAAGTCGCTGCACCCATTGCAGCCCTGAAGATTATTGATGATGCGATTCAGGTCTATGGCGGTTGTGGTGTCACCGAAGATGTCGGTCTGGCCCGCGCCTATGCCCACACGCGTATTTTGCGTATTGCCGATGGCCCCGATGAAGTTCACCGCAATCAAATTGCCCGGCTTGAGCTGAAAAAGCATATGTAAATTTATTCCGTAAATTACTTATGCCCCCTGTGTGACTTTTTGCACAGGCTAAAAAGGTCTGCTTTCTCTTGTAAAGCAGGCCTTTTTTTATTTATCCTGAGAAACCACTTTGTCATGACTCGCTACGCTGTTGATAGCAGTGGTGAGTTTACGAACACTATAAAAACTAATAAGGAAAATAAAATGAGTACAAACCTGAAAAGAGAAACCAAAAGAGGCTATGCCTTAATCACCGGTGCCATTGGTGGCCTCGGTACGGCGATGACAAAGCAGCTGATTGCTGAGGGTATTCCGGTGATTGGCTGTGACCGTAAAGCCGATGAGCTGGATGCCTGGCGCGCTCGAGAACTCAACGAAGAGCAGAGCAAAATGGTCACGCTTTTCCCCCTCGATATTACCAAGGAGGAGCTGGTTCAGGAGCTGGCAACAGAGTTAGAGCAGCGCGGTATTCACATCGCCTACCTGATTAATAATGCCGGTATTCAGGGCCCGGGCAAGGCCTGGGAGATGGACACCAAAACCTGGGATAGAGTCGTTAAGGTCAATATGTACGGTACTTTCTACCTTTGCCGTGCCTTTTCCAAGCAAATGGTTGAAGCGGGATTTGGACGCATTCTCAATTTTGCCTCCCTTGCAGCCTATAACCCACCCAGAGACTGGGGCAGTTATGCCGCTGCAAAGGCGGGGGTTCTTGGTTATACCCGCTCTCTGGCACTCGACCTGGCGCCGAACGGGGTGACGGTGAATGTCATCGTCCCCGGTTTAATTATGCACGAGGGTCTGCGCGAGACCATCACCGACCGCTTTGTCGAGAAGATGGAGGAAGCCGTACCGATGAAGCGCAGTGGTAAGCCTGAAGAAATCGCCGCGGCTGCGTCTTTCTTTATGTCGGAGGGTTCCTCCTTTGTCACCGGCCAAACCATGCACGTTAATGGCGGCATGTTCTTACCGGGTTAAAGCGCAGAGTATAGTTATAACGGAAGAGTTAAAGGAGGTGGTTCAGCAGTAAGACCATCTCCTTTTGCCTTTCTTTTGGGGTTTGAGTTTAAGCTTTTAAGTAACTAATAATTTTTGCATTGACCTCGTCGGGTCGCTCCAAATGCAAAAAGTGCCCCGTGCCTTCAAGCACAACTTTTTCCAGTCCATTGCTAAAAAGATGATCCATGCCCTCGAAAGTTTCGAGCCGTCCCGGGCGGTCGCGGGTGCCGTGGAAAGCGAGGCAGGGCACAGTCGTCGGTGCAGCGACTTTTTGACTGAGTTCTGCAAGCTTTGGATCTTCACCCGCAGGATTAAAAGTGTGGCGATAATAATTAATCGCCGCTTCCAGGGTGCCCTCGTTGCGGAAAGTGTCTTTTACACCGGCGATAAGCTCAGCGGGAATAGTAAATTCCGGTGATGCATCCTGCCACCAGCGCAGCAGAAAATCGTAGTCATTGTGTGCCACGGCCTGTTCAGCACTGGGCAACTGAAAAAAGTAGGCGTGCCAGCCGCCTTTAATGACCTCGTAATCGAGACCCATTTTGCCGAGCAGGGCAGCGGGGTGGGCGATAGCAATGGTGACAATTTTATCGATTTTTTCCGGTACAAAAGCCGCGGCGCTGTAAGTGGCAAAAGCGCCCCAGTCGTGGCCAATCACTGCGGCTGCATGGCCTTCGCCCAAGGCGTCGATTAAAGCGGCGACATCCAGACCCAACAGGGCCGAGTCATAACGCCCATCGGGGGCGAGACTGGTCGGTGCATAACCGCGCATAAAGGGTGCAACCACGTGGTAGCCGGCATCGGCCAGCAGTGGCATCAGTGCACGGTAACTATTGGCATTATCGGGGAAGCCGTGCATGCACAGCACCAGCGGGCCTTTACCGGCCTCTAAATAATGGAAGTCGATGCCATTGGCACTAACACTGCCCGTCATTATTTCACTCATTTTATTTTCCTATTGCTATTATGGAGGCTGTTGACATAAATTATTTTGCCACAGTCTGAAGAAGACGGGAACAGCCTTTCTCTTCAACCCTGCCTTTATTGATAGCTTGATGTGAGGCTAAGACTTTTTATTTTTAACACACGGGAGTGAATACGATGACAGTGAAACATGTGCTCGATGGCATTAAGGTGCTCGACTTTACCCAGTACCTGGCCGGCCCGACAACGACCCGTTTAATGGCCGAAATGGGGGCCGAAATTATCAAGGTGGAGTGGGGCCCCCACGGTGACCCGGTGCGCGGTGTTGGCTATATTAAAAATAAACGCAGCGCCTACTACATCCAGCAAAACAGGGGTAAGCAGAGCATTTGTTTAGATTTTAGTAAAGACGAGGCGAAGGAGATTATTAAAGAAATTGTTCCCCATGTCGATATCGTTATGGAGAACTTTTCCCCCGGCGTTATCGCCCGCTTGGGCCTTGACTGGGATACCGTACACGCGCTAAATCCCGAAGTGATTATGTGTTCCCTCTCTGCCTTTGGGCAGACCGGGCCGCTGTCAAAACTACCGGGCTTTGACTACATCGCCCAGGCGTATTCTGGTGTCACCAGCATGATCGGCGAAAAGGATGGACCTGCTTATTTACCGATGTTGGGCCTCGGTGACGTCAATACGGGTGTTCACGCGCTGTCGGCCATTAATGCGGCACTGTTTCATCGCGAGCGCGGCCACGGTGGACAGTATCTTGATATTTCTCTGCTCGACTCCTATTTCCACTGCCACGAAGTCAACGTGCAAATGTACAGCGCCAGCGATGGTCATATTGAACCAACGCGTTCGGGCCAGCACCATTTTGCCGTGAGTCCCCTGGGACTGTTCAAAGGTAAAACCACGCAGATAGTGATTATCGCCATGATTACCCAGTGGCCCAATCTTTGTGCGGCCATCGGCCAACCCGAGCTGGTTGAAGATGAGCGTTTTAAAGACTTACGAGAGCGCGTTAAAAACCGTTTTGAACTGGTGGAAATTATTGAAGCCTGGCTAGCTTCCATGCCCAGTGACGAAGAATCGATTCGTGTGCTTGAGAAACATCGAGTCCCGGTAGCCCCCATGTTGACGGTTGCCGAGGCGATGAATCATCCCCATTTAAAAGAGCGACAAACGGTGAGAACGGTCACCGATCGCACCTTTGGCGAGGTTGAAATCCCCGGTGTACCGCTGCGATTTTCGCAATTTCCGGAGTTGCTGGACCTGGAAGCCCCATTTCTCGGTGAGCACAATGCTCATGTGCTGAGCGAACTACTGGGTTACAGCAGTGTCAATATTACTGACTTAGAAGAGAAGGGGGTCTTACTGTCGCGAGACAACAGCTAGACAAGTGCCAAACCCTGCAGCGCTTATGCTTTCAGTACGAATGCGCTGTTGGGCACAACAGGAAACACCGTTTCGGACTATGATGCAAACATGAACAGATTAACGACAGTGCAGCAAACGTTGAGGCGAAAGGTCGATACAGCGGGGCGTATTAGCCTGCTTATCGCCTTTGCTTTAACGGCCTCTCTCGCTACTGCGGAAGAAGTGGCAAATACTACGGCCAGGGGTGAAAGCCAGATAGTCCCACCTATAGAAAATAAATTGATCTATAAAACAGTTGATGCTCAGGGTCGTGTTAGTTTTGGCGATCATCCCGGGGCAGATGCCGTCGCCCTTGAAACCCTCGAGCGCCCGAGCTATCAACAAAACACCACGACTGATGAACTGCAGACCCGCCTCGACCAAATGGCCGCCACCACCAAGCGTTTACAGGACGATCGTAAGCTGCGTTCAAAGTTGCGTCACGATGAGGCCGAGTCCAGAAAAAACCAGGCTCCAGCTCCCGTGGTAGTGGTCGAAAACCGGGTGTATCGCCCTCGGTCTTACCCCTATCTTTATAGGCCTCGGCACAAGCTGGGTGAACAGCAAAGGGATTCCCATCATTCGGGTTCATCATTGGGGCTTCACCTGGGTGGCGGCAGCTCTAAATTTCACTACGGGCTTTCCTACGGCAAGCAGCAACGTCATCGTGAAGGCAGTGCGATTCAAACGCCTTATCGTAGCAAGCAAGGACATATCCGCTCATCCGGGCTGATCAAGCATCGCCTGAACTAAGTCGGGTGCTGATCCACTTATTATTTATTCTCTTCTGCTTCCTCATCCTCTAAATCGACGGGCCTTTCAGTAAATATTTTTTTACCGCTGAACATGGCAGAAATTATATTATTGTTCTCTTTGAGTTCGCTCATAACGACGGCGGCAATGTGCACGATGATTGCCAGACAAAGTAGATAGAATCCGTATTTATGTGTCGTACCGAAGGGCTTTCGAAAAGCCCTCATTTCTTTATAAGCCTCGGGATCAACGTTCTCCTTTGAACCGGCTTTGAGCTCAGAGAGCGGATGCTCGCCATCTGTAGAGATGACCCATTCAGCAAATTCATGGCCAAAGGGTGGCAGATACAAATCACTTCCCGCTAATACCAGGCCAGTTATGGCCTGGGTAGTCAGTAAGATAAAAAGGAAAGTGATCATCAGCCTGGCCAGGGGATTATGGCCGAGATAGGGTGGGGGACGTTTATCTCTAACGCCCTGGAGATAATCCGTCAGAGCCTTTTTATAGCCTCTACCAAAAGGTAGTATCGCCGCCCATCTGGCATAGGGGCTACCGATAAAGCCCCAGAGTATTCGCCAGCTGAGATTAAAGACAAAAATATAGCCGACATAGGTATGCAGGGTTTTCAGCAAAGTTTTGACCTCTACATTGAAACCGATGGTTCTGTGGAAATATATCATTAGACCCAGGCTAATTAAGCCAATTAGGCAAATGACGTTTATCCAGTGAAAGACTCTTACCGTTCTATCCCACACTGGATAAGAGATGTGACCCGAGTTGTTTTCAGTATTACCCATGCTACATACCCCAATATTTATTTCGTGGATAGAGTTTTAAAACCTGTTCGCTTAGTCAGACTTTCGAGGTCGCTCAAGGCTTTCCGCACTGAGTAGGATTATTTCAATTTCTTCGGTAATTTCTTCCTGCCGAAGGGTGTTGCTGCGGCGCAGTAAATCGGCGGCTTTGTCGTCCAGTTGCTGCACGGCGCCTTCAAGGTGAGTGACGCGACGCTGGTTTTCCGCCATCAGTGACAGGTACAGGGTTTCATGTAGCGTGCTGAACAGGTAGCGATCAAGTAAATCCCGGCAGAATTCTTCAGGCCTGACATTGAGCTGGGGCGGGTGAGAAAACGGTTGCTGCAAATGCTGATGCGACTCGAAGGGTGGTAGTAGCTGCGTGTTGATGATCTCTTGCCGGTCGGGGTCGTGATAAAGAATACGCAGTGACAAGCCTGCGTTTTCCTTCTGTAAGCGTTTTAGGGTATCGACAATTTTTATCAGTGTATTTTCAATATCTTCCACCACACTGATCCCGTCTAGGTGGCTGACCTCAGCTTTTCCCGCAGCCAATAGCCCGGAGAGTTTACTGCCGATAGCAATTATCTGCTCACGCTGTTGTCCACTTTCGCTCTCCAGTGTTGCCTGTTCTGCGAGCAAGGCTTCAACGAGGGATTCATTAAAGTCACCGCAAAAACCACGCTCAGAACCGAGCAATAAATAAACCGTTTGTGAAGCAGATAACAGCGGAAGGGTGGCTGGGTAAAAACTGAAAAAGTCCTCGGCGACACGATCAATATGTTCGACCACCCCACGCTGGGCCTCAATAAAACGGCTTAATTTACGGGTTTCCATAAAGGCCAGGGCCTTCATCGAACTCATAATTTCTCGCGTTTCATTGAGACGCTGGCGGTGTTGTTCTAGCTCTCGGCGACGGCTCATGGCAACAAGCCTGGCATAAAAGACCGGGTGATAAGCTTGCCCCACTCTTCACGAGGGCTGTCGAGAGTCAGCTGACTGGTTTGCAGTAAATCATTCAGTTTGCTGAGCAGGGCGGGCAAATCTTCGGTTTCGCAATTATCGAAGTGGCCATCATTAAAGGCCACCAGCCAGATCATTTGAAACTCTATGCTGAGCGGGCTAAACCGTTCCTGCTTAAAAATTTCGCGCAGTATTCGTCCCCGTTGAATGGCTTTTTCCATTGAGCTTTCGAGGCGAGCGCCGAAGCGAGTGAAGGCCTCCAGCTCGAGAAATTGCAGGTAGTCGAGTTTCATTTGCCCGGCTTCCATTTTGATGCACTTGTGTTGCGCCTTGCCACCAATGCGCGATACCGATTTGGCAATATCAATCGCGGGACGAAAACCCGCAGTAAACAGATTGCGTTCTAAATAAAACTGACCATCGGTAATGGAAATCAGGTTGGTGGGAATATAAGCGGCAATTTCACCCTGTTCCGTTTCGATGATGGGCAGAGCCGTCATACTACCGCCGCCATTGGCGGCATTCAGGCAGGTGGCGCGCTCAAGCAAACGAGCATGTATGGAAAAAATATCTCCGGGATAAGCTTCGCGGCCCGGCGGGCGACGCAGTAGCAAAGAGAGTTCACGATAGGTCTTTGCATGGGTGGCCAGGTCATCGTAAACCACCAAAGTGTCTTTCCCCTGCTGCATCCAGTACTCGGCGATGGCACAGCCGGCAAAGGGCGCCAGGTGTTGCAGGCCGGGTAAGGCGGTGGCTTCGGCAACGACCACTGTGGTGTAGTCGAGGGCACCGTAGTGGCGCAGGGTCTCGATGGTATTGACGACGGTTGAGCGTTTCTGGCCGATCAATACATAAATACAGTAAAGGGATTTATCACGCTGGTTGATGATGGTGTCGAGAGCGATGGAACTGCGCCCCAGCCCCTCATCACCGATTAATAACTGGCGCTGCCCCTTGCCAATGGGGATCAGGGTGTCGATGACTTTAATGCCTGTATAAAGGGGTTTTTCGACAAAGTCTCGAGCGACAATGGGCGGCGAAGGCCTTTCCAGCGGTAGCCGTGTTTTACAATCCGGGTCTGGGTCGCCATCCAGTGCCAGGCCCAGTGGGCCGATGACTCGCCCCAGTAAGGCATCGCCCACCGGCACGCTAAGGGTGTGTTGTGAGGGATAGACCAGGGTGCCGGATGACAGCGATTCACTTTCGTGCAATAACACTGCGCCGACCAGTTCCTCGTTGAGATCGAAGACCATGGCCTGGCTTCCGTCTGCGAACAGCAGTAAATCTTCCATGGCGACAGAGGGCAGGCCGCTAATCCAGACGATGCCGTCGCCAACGGAAACAACCGTGCCCTGTTCACTAATGCGCAGGCCAGGGTTGTACTGCTCGAGCCACTGGGCCTGTTTATCTAAGAGCTCGACAGGGGGCGTGTTTTTAGCTGTCATTCTTAAAACCAACGAAACCCGCCAGCTCGTCCTGCAGATTGGTGGCCAGTACCCAGGCACCGATATTGATACGCAGACCGGCAATAATGGCGGGATCCTGACGATAGATAAATTCACCGTTTACGAGCAGGCTCTCTTTGCAGGCCTGCTCCAGTGCTTGCTGAGTACTGCTGTCGAGGGGGTAGGCACTGGTTATAGTGGCATCAATACCGGAGTTTATGGCCCCTGAGTTAATAGCACTGTCGCTTGTAGCCTCGCTTCCACCATTGACGCTGCGCAGCTGCTCGAGTTGCTCCGCGGGTAAGTTTTCAAGTTGCTTCAATAATAAATTTACCAACTGCTTTTCCAGTTCGGGCCCGGCTACAGAGCAGAGTAGGCGACTGGCAAACTGTGCACCCTGTTGCAGGGCAGTCTCGACAGTTTGCTGAGTCTCGTGTTCGATTTTTCGTTGCACAAGTACCTTTTCTTTTTCTCGTTCGGCGTCGAGGTCTGCCTGCAATGCGCCCATTTGCCGTTCGCGTTCTTTTTGAAGGCTGGCATCGAGAGTGCGCTGGGCTTGTTGTTTTTCCTGCTGCCAATCGGCCAGGCGCTCTTCGTACTGTTGTTGAAGTGCCTGAGCCTGATTTTGCAGCCCCTCAGCTTTGGTAACGCTTTCTTCAATTGCGGCCTTGCGCCGAGCAATAATCTCTAGCACGGGTTTGTAGAAAAAGCGTTTGAGAATCCATACCAGTACCAGGAAATTAATGATTTCCAGAATAAAAGTAGAGCTATTGAGTTCCAAGTAGGCAGTCCTCCTGCTGTATGGCCGAACTTATTTATAGCAGCTTATTTAGGCAATAAATATTCCAGTAAGGGATTGCGGAACAGTACGATAAGCACCACCACCAGCACATAGATTGCCAGTGATTCAATCATTGCCAAACCGATAAATAGCGTCCGCATTATGGCTCGTTCTGCCTCGGGCTGGCGGGCCAGTGCATCCAGTGCGCTACTGATGGCGCGACCCATGGCAAGGGCCGGTAGCAGTACGCCAATGGCGATGCCGAGAACGGCAACGACTGTGGAGGCGGTAATAAAGGTCGATAATTCAAGCATTAATTAATCCCCTGGTTTTGTTTAGATTGACGTTTTTTTGCACTTATTTGCTGAGACTGCAGGCCACCGGCAACAAAGATCAGCGCCAGCATGCCGAAAATATAGGCCTGCACCAAAGCCTCAATAATATGCAGCATCAAGATGGGTATCGGTGCCAGAAACCCGGCGACGAGCAAGATCAGCAGAGCCGTCATTTCCAGACTCATCATATTGCCAAACAGGCGTATGGCCAGAGCGATGGTGCGGGTTATTTCGCTGATGATATGGAAGGGCAACATAATGGGGCTGGGGCGCAAATAGTGCTGTAGATAATGATTCAGGCCCTGGCTGCGAATGCCAAACCAGTGGGTGGAGAAAAATACCAGTATCGCCAGGGCTGCGGTGGCTGAAAGGTCACGGGTGGGTGAGTGAACACCGGGGAGTAAACCGCTTAAATTGGCGATAATCAGGAATAGCCAAAGTGTGCCGATAAAGGGCAGGAGTTGGCGGGTATGTTCGGGGGCAACTTCATTGATGGCCGCTTCAATGGTGCTAACCACACCTTCGGCCACTGTTTGCACAGGCCCGGGTTCTTGTGTCAGTGAGCGGCTGGTCAGCCAGGCGCACAGGGCGCAGATGGCCATAATGACCCAGGTCGTCAATACGGTGTTGCTGATTTCCAGTGGGCCGAGCTGGAATATAATGCTGGCATTAATTCCATCACTGTTCATAACTACTCCCGCTCCCGAATAAACAGATACACATTCGCTGCACCGACCACTACACCGATAAATAATAGACTCATGGTCCAGCGAATAGAATAACCCGTGGCGAGTCCATCCAGCCAGCGACCTAAATAAGCGCCACCAACAAGGGGTAAAACAAAAATCAAACCCAGAGTACCCATATAGACAGTCTGGGACATCAGCGTGGGCTGATCTTTTTCTGCCTGTTTAATACGCTGGGCCTGAAGGGCTATTTTTTTTTGCAGCGCTGCATTTTTACCTGCTTTCTCGTCACTGTTCACAGGTGAGTTTGTCCTTCGCGACCGCTTTCCCAGAGACGTTTGAACAGTTCCTGCTCCATCTGGTGCAGGCTTTTTTTCGCTATCTGCTGTTTGCTTAGCTCGCTGGCCAATTGTTGTTGAAACATGGCGCTAAGCTGTTCGTAATCATCGCTGATCATAAAACGCTCGGTGCTGATTGATAGTTCATTATTATTGAAATAGAGCAGGGCACCGGGCAAGGCCAGGTATTGCCAGGCTTGATCGCGGATGCGAAAGCGCGCCAGACCAAAGAGCAGTGAGCTCATCATGCGCGTGTGGCCAGCGAGAAGACCAAAACTACCCGATGCATCTTCACCAATAAAGGAACTTAGCTCAGCAATGTGTTGGCTTTTTTCAGCGCCCTGTAAGTACAGGCTAAAGAGTTTCATTGGCCACCTCAGTCACTCATGGCACCACGCATATAACAGCGTTCTTCGGGTAGATCATCGAAGCGGCCCAGCAAAAACCCCTCGCAGTCATCGAGGGTTTGAGTGAGCGGTACCGACTTGCCCTCAATACCGGTACGCGCGGTAATCACCCGAAAAGGCTGGGTTAAATAACGCTGCAGTTTGCGCGCCTGCATAATAATACGCCGGTCTTTGGCGGATAATTCTTCAATACCGAGCATGGTAATAATATCTTCCAGCTCGTGATAGCGGGACAGATGGCTACGCACGCCTTCGGCAATATCGTAGTGGCGACTACCCAGGGTGTGTCTGTCCATTAATTTACTGCTCGACTGCAAGGGGTCAACTGCGGGATAAATCCCCTTACCCGCCTGGGCGCGGGAGAGAATTACCGTGGTGTCGAGATGACTGAGAATGGCACTCACTGCCGGGTCAGTCATATCATCGGCTGGCACGTAAACAGCCTGCACCGAGGTGATGGCACCATCGCGAGTGGACTGAATGCGATCCTGCATCTCCGCTACCTCTGAAATTAGCGTTGGCTGATAGCCGACCGTTGCCGGCATGCGACCCAACAAGCTCGATATTTCACTGCCCGCCTGCACAAAGCGAAAGACGTTATCCATCACAAACAGGACTTCTTTGTGCAGAGCGTCGCGCAGGTATTCCGCATAACTCAGCGCCGACAACCCAACCCGAAAGCGCACGCCGGGGGATTCATCCATCTGCCCGAACATCATCAGGGTTTGCGGCATAACCCCGGCCTCCTGCATTTCATGCCACAGCTCATGGCCCTCGCGAGTGCGTTCACCGACGCCGGCAAATACAGATACACCCTGATGCAAGGTGGCAATGGCGTGCATAAATTCCATTACCAGAACGGTTTTACCAACCCCGGCACCACCGAAGAGCCCTGTTTTTCCACCCTTAATAAAGGGGCAGAGCAGGTCGATGACTTTGATGCCAGTTTCGAGGATGCCGCTTGCGCCGACAGCATCGTGTAAAGCCCCGGGGCGACTATGGACATTGCGATATTCCTTGGTCGACAAAGGTGGCAAGTCGTCGAGGGGCTCGCCAAAAACATTCAGCAAACGGCCCAGGCAGTCCGGGCTTACTGGCACGTGTAAAGGCGCACCGGTGTCATACACGGGCATGCCACGCTGCAAGCCCGCGGTTTGGTGAAGAGTAATGGCGCGAATATGGTGCTGGTCGATATGTTGATGCACTTCGAACAGGTAGCTAACGTGGTCGATCGTGGCGCGCAGCACCTGATTAATACGCGGTGGTTGCTGACAGGCAATGACGACCACCGGGCCATGGACCTCGGTGATATGACCGATGGCCAGGCTTTCAGCGTCTTGCTTGTCGTTGAATGAGCTCATGGTTGCTGCTTTATATTTAACACTGGCTGGTAGTTAAGCCTAAACTAAAACTCATATTCAAGGGAGGTCTTGATGGTGAGGTCAGGGCTATCACCGCCAATCCCGAAAATACTACCCAGCTCCCAGCGTAGTCTTTTTGCTGGCCCCAAGATTTCACGGCCCATAATTAACGGGCCGATACCTTGGTGGCCCTCGCCAGAGAAGAATTCAATAGCGGGCTCGAAACGCGGTGAGTGGCGATAACGCATTTGCAGGGCCAGCTTACTTTCCAGCTCATCCTCGACTTTATTGTAAACCTCCCCTTTTTAGTGGCGTCCTAAATTATAGTTTTCCCGCAGCTCATGTTGGGCCAAATATTCCCAGGGTGTCAGATCATTGAGGGAATCGTGAGGCCGTTCTTCATTGTATTCACGCACCCAATTTTCCGTTAATTCTCGCACTTCCGTTAGTGTTTTGAAGACGTGCATATTTAAAATCTC